>SXGR01317096.1_pt1 | contig 31129 bp, 20 predicted proteins | sample 3174711 | NCBI WGS metagenome assembly SXGR01 (sample SAMN11356860, study PRJNA531348) | freshwater metagenome | isolation source: freshwater sample F1-60 | place: China: Fuxian Lake, Yuxi | collected 2017-12-25 | reverse complement strand
GATCTGCTCGAGATACTGCGACATCAACTCTGAGTTTTGAGAGCCCTAACTGCGTCTGCACGCGATAACCACGTTCGCGTAACGTGGCAGCAAGATTATCGATATGGCGGCTGCGTGAGACGCCAATGCCCAAGTCTCCCGAAACTTTCGGACCATTCACCGCAAGCTTAAGAAATCTCTGAACAAGTTCCGCTTGTCGAGAAAGAGTCTTGCCACCAGCCGTCATCTCCTCGGGTAAGAAAGAGCAGAAAACCATCATCTCTCGACGCGCTCGAGTGACGGCAACATTCAGCCGGCGCTCGCCACCAGTCTGAGTTACAGGACCCCAATTTAGAGGGAATGTTCCTTTCTCATTTCGAGAGAATGCGACAGAGAAGATTACGGAGTCTGCTTCATCGCCCTGAACATTTTCGAGATTACGTATTTTCAGACGTGGAGGACGACGATGTCCAGTATCTTCATTTGCCTCTCCTTCGCTCACAGCCTCCTCAAAAGCGGCGCCATCCATATCCTTTAACATTTCACCAACCAAACGCATCTGGGGCATGTTGAAAGTAACCACGATTATCGATTCTGATTCGCCCGACGCGTCATCAAGCCAGCGCTTTCGGCGTTGTGGGTCATTCAACCGCATCATTACCTCCTCGCAGAGAGCGACAGCTTCGGCATAATTAGTTCCACGCGCCGGCACGGTGACATCTGTGGTCTCCAGCTTGTATGACTTAGGTTCACCTCCACGATTAAATTTTCCTTCATCAACATGAATGAATTGCAGAGCCAGTGAGTCAAGACCGTAGATCGACGGGAAAGTCAGCATCGGTTGGTCGTAGATATAAAGGTTGCTGAAGGCAATCAATACTTCATCGCGGCTTCGGTAATGACAAAGCAGCTGGAGATATGGAAGATCTGCTTCTTCAAACTCTTCGAGAATACTTTCAGCGTCCTTTGCGGCCTCCCAGGCAACTGGGTTTAGCAACGTTGGCTCATCGGATTCGACTATCGAAGAATCTTCATTGGAATCAACTTGAACACTCTCGTCTTGTTCATCATCATCGGCTCCGATGAACGTGCCGGTGTTGCTCGAAAAAGCTGTTGTCGGTGGCATCTGGCGACTATCACCAACTACGACACAGGCTTTGCCACGACCGACTGCGCCTATCGCATGAGATGTTCGTATTTGGGATGCCTCATCAAACACGACTAAATCGAACTCGATGGACTTTAGCGGTACCAAACGTGCAACAGAATCTGGACTCATTAAGAAGCACGGAAGCGCATCTGAAAGAGCTTCCCCATAGCCCATAATCAGATCACGAATCGGCGTTCGTTCACCGCGCTTCGGTCTGAGACCCTTGATCAAGCTTTGAGTTGCACCCGCCTTACTTCCCGTCAGCAAACCTCTTCGTGTTCGTCGGCGTTGATTGACAAGACCAGGTATCCGTCGCTTTAAAAGCGTCTGAGTGGCCTTGAGGGATGCCTCGAACTCTGCGATGCGACGGTCGTGGCCCTTGCGGTCAAATCGGTCGAGTTGATTTTCGCGCAGCAATTCCCTTAGCGTCTGTCGTATCGCTGACCTGCGGATCTGATTAGAGACTGCAGATGGATGGTGACCTTCGTACAAAATTCTGTCTGCCGATGAGCGCAAGCCAAGGGCTGAGATTTGTTCGAGCGCATGACGAAGTTTCAGCCAGCGATCCAACTCCACAAATGTGTCATGTGCTCCCGCATCGCGAATCAGCCTCGGCACATGACCAAGAACCCAGGCTGATCGACTTGCTGTCGCGATCGGTTCATAGAATCGCGCGTCAAACTTGAAGAGACCTGCTAAAGCCTCCCACCCGTCGTATATGTCACAAAAGGCAGCAGCCACTCCAGACCTTTTTGGATCATTCAAGAGCCGCTCAACTTCCGAACGCACTTCAGACCGCGCGAGAAGAGATTTTAAAGCAACAGACGAAATTGCTGCACGCTCGAGAATCTCCACATCGCTGAGCAGCCATGGTCGAATATTGGCTGTCACTCCTGGGAGCAACTCTTCCTGTATTTGGGCTTGCAATTTTCTAATGGAGTCGTATGCTTCGAACCACAAAATCACGGACTCGAGAAGACGATTGTCATCACTCGTCAGAACTGCGGCACCCAAAACCCTCCGCAGGTCTTTGACGACACTGTCGGTAAGTTGCGTTATAAATCTTTCAAACTCTCCCTCCGCCCAAGGACTGAAGGCCTCTAACCGAACACCACCAATCGACCCCCCGCTTAAACCTTTTGCGTCGCGACTTCGCCGGGCAAGTTCCACTGATGTTCGCACGGCTGACACAAACTCGTCCCCCGCAAACTTTGAATCTTGGAGATTTGTTCGAAGCTTGAAGTCGACAATACGCTGCTGCTTGACATAATCAAGAAGGTTCGTAAGGGACGACGGCTCCCACGCTCGGAATGCCGACTGGTCAAACCCACGATGCTCACTTGCGATTTGCGTGTTGATGCGACCCACTCTTTCGGCAAGGGTGAGCATTGCTTTTAGCGACAACTGAAGCAGACGATCATCTTCAGTGAGGGCATCTGCCGCCAAACACTCTCTCAGTGCCCGAGTCCGTCGCCCTCGATTGAGCATGCTCCCATCCTCGACATCGGTAAGGAGCAACCCGATTTTTAGGTGATCATTCCTCGCCAGGAAAGCCGGTGCGATATTCGCGGTATGCGTCTTAATTTCTGCTTGCAGAATGTCGCACTCTGATTGAATGCTTCGGAGAGGGTCGTTGAGAGCGACTCCGTCGTAAGCACGCAGAGCGTCTTCGTACTGAGCAAGACTTGACTCAGACAATATGGACTCAATGGCACGATATGAAACTTCCTTGTAATCTGCGACTAATCGCTGCCAAGTGGCCCGCAATTCATCGACTGATGCTGAACTTACCATTTGGCGGAAAGAATTGACCAAGTCTTGGGCTTCTGGCAACAAGTCGTTCTCGATTACGAGATCACTGACATTCTGAAGTACCGGAGCAATCCGCTCCGCGAGCGCACGACAATCACTCAAGATTGCAGCGGCAGCACGGTCTTCCCTGGTGCCCTCTCGCAGCGCCAGACCATAGTCAGAAGAAATCTGATACTTGAGTCGCTTGACTTGATCGATACTCGCCAGCATCCCTTGCGCTTCAAGCTCGATGGCATCGGCTAATCCCTTTAATTCAATATTGGTGAACCTGTCTGACGCGGCCAACCAGTCACTTGCGATGACATCAAGTGAACGATACGAATCGAAAAGCTGCTTGAGCGCAACTGAGATCTGAACTCTCTCGCCCTCGGCAAGATTTGTTGTTTCCACGAAGCGCCAACTGTGCTCTCTGGGGTCTCCCACCGCGTCTAAGTGGTCCGCAACCTCTTGCACACGTTCCCTGAATACTGGCCATGTCTCGACGAAAGTTTCGACGAAAGCGGCGGGTAGTTCCTCTATCTCACCAATCCCGAGCTCAAGGATGTCTTCGTGGATGTTCCATGGCGTGAGTGGAGGTCGTCGCGAGTTGTGAACGCCATCTCGATACTCATTTAATTTACGCTCGGTATTCTTTCGAGTGAAATCAAGCTCCTGCCACTTTGCGTCTTCCGGGTCGATGTTCTTCTCAAGAGCTGTAGTGAGTGCATCACTGATGTTCCTACGCATGCGCGTATCAGAGTCACCTTTTGAATGAAGGTTCAGACAGAAGTCACCAAGACCACATGCATCTAGACGCTTCTTTACGGCATCTAGCGCCGTCTGCTTTTCAGCCACAAACAATACCTTCTTGCCATGTGCTAGGCATGAAGCCAAGAGATTCGTAATTGTTTGAGACTTGCCAGTGCCGGGTGGTCCCTCTAACCGAAATGACTTTCCATCTAACGCCATCTGGATCGCCGCACGCTGCGAGTCGTCAGCCGCAATTGGCGTTAAGGGCTCAAGTGGGGTTGTTGGCGTAACAGCTTGATCGAGAAATGGTTGGTTCGGAGTGAGAATTAAATGCCTTGCGACTGGACTGGTCTCAGTCATTTCTTGCCAGTGCTCGGCTAGGTCTTTCCATAATCGAAAAGTCGAATAATCGAAAACTCCAAGAGCAACTGAGGGTTTCAACGCAAAATTATGAAGCTTCGCTTGCTGCAATCGCGCCGAGATGCTTTTAATCATCTTGTCGAAATCCAGACCCTTTTCATCTTCCTCAGGATTCACCAACTCGGGGAGGTCAAGTTTGTAAGGCTCACGGCGAAGCTTTTCGTGCAAGCAGTAATTTGGTGTCACATCGCCTTGCGGATCGAGCCGGAGAGTGTGTGGACTTCCGCGTCCACCCTCAAGAATTACGGGATAAAGATATAGCGGCGCGCGCCACTCAATAACAGTGGTCTGATTCTTGCCACCAAAAGCGGCTGCCTCTTTGCGCTCGGTCCACTCGACTGCTCCGAGTGCTAGATAGAGAGAGTTAACTCCGGTCTCAAGCATTGTTTCTTTGGCCTCATCATTGATTGCTGATAATCTCTTACGAAGGTCTTTTGCCAGATTCACGAGAATGTCACTCCTCTGGAAAACAAGTTGCTCCGCCTCGCCCGCAGGTTGGAGCTTGCCGGATTGCAGCAGGCTAGCTACTACGCTTTCCGCTTGTCTTTGAACTTCAGGAACTCGTCGGTAGCTCGGACTGACCAGTCGCAGGTTTGTCTTCATCCATTTTTCAAACTCAAATTCCGTAACACCTGAGTGAATCCACTCAAATGGGACTCCATCAAAACTGACAACTTCCAATCGCTTTTTAGGAGTAAAAAGTTGGTCATCGATGACGCCGAGAAGCGAAGCTGGAACCTCTATCTCCAAGAACTTTTTCTTCGTTTTCAGCAAAGGATTTCGAGCACTCAGGTCAAGAAGGGATGCTTTCCACTGTCGGACCCGAGGCGGAGTGTCACGGTCTTTACCGTCTATACCCTCAGCTATGGCATCTGAGTTAAAGACTTCGACTACTTGTCGGTCTGGTTCGTGAGATTCAGGCTTTGCTGGTGGCCGTAGTGCGTGACCAGGTATTCCGTCCTTATCCAAAGAGACAGGAGGCGTAATCCCCATTATCCAAGCGAGCGATACAAAGACAATTCCGTTGAGTAGTGAGTCATCTTTGACTGAGAAATTGTTCTGGCTAAGGCATGCCTCCTCGAAGGTGCGACGAGATCCGCTAGTTACTGTCGTCGTCTCAATCGGTTGGATATGACGCCCAGACAAAAGTTCAGAGATCAACCCGTAGTGACGATCGCGATAAAGAACAGCCCCGTGTGAGGTGTTCTGCGCCAGCTGCAGGATTCTGTTAGCAGCCGTCTGCCCGAAAAGAGGTGAGCCTTTGGCTTCACCCAGGAACACACCGGTTAGATATCCGACGAAAGCGTGCCCGCGAATCAGAAACATGACGGGCTCAAGCCCAACTTGTGCGATACACGCCGCCAAGAGCACTGTTGAGTCAAGGCACGTCGCACAACCTTCGCTTTTTATCTGTGATGGCGTTCGTATCCGTTGACCGATTCCAGTCATTGCCGCGGGAGGGTCGCTATAGGCAATGTTGAACGAACAAGTTGCATCATAGATTGCTTCCACTATCTTTCTAGCTCTTGACTCATCGGCAGGAGTTGACTGACTTTCTGACTGATAACCCTGCGTTGAGGAATCTCCGGTTCGCTTATTTAATATCTCTCGGGCTCGTTTGAGTATCTCCGCGACAAATGGATCAGCAGGAGTGACGAACGCAGCATATGTGTCGAGATATCCGGGCTCCCACAGAAACTGGTTAGCCGCAAGGATGCGCAGAGGTCTCGACGCAGTAGCCAGAACTTCGTTCGAGCGCGAATCCAACACATCGACAGTGATGTGACCATCAACATGTTCTTGAAGGCGACCAATGATCGAGTTGTTTATAGTCAGACCTATTGACTCAAAGACAATCGGCTCACCAACATGCTTACCTCGGGACTCGATGGTGCGTGGCAGTCCGCACCACTCGCTGGCTACTTCTTCTGGAAGCGGAAAGTTAAATCGAACTCGTGGGAAAACCTCAAAGTCGGCATCTGGTAGTGACCCATCAGTGAGAATGCGAATTTGCTGGATGATCGGCCGCCTTGTTCCGGCGTACGCATACGTCCAGACAGGCGACGACAAAAAGTCGACGGACAACTTCACGCGCGACACAGTTCCGTCTACTGTCACCGTTCCCCTTTCCCCTAGGGCAAACTAACTGACGAGTAAGCAAATTTACAACTCCAAGAGGCGGAGCACTACCCCTATCGACAACTCATCTTTACTAGATCTGGCGACCATCACCCGATCTCAAGCCCAGGTTGCTAGAACCATTCCTTCTTATTAACGACATAGGTGTTATGGAATTCAGAATCACTTTTAGTTAGGTAAATGATGCCCTCAACAAAGCCGATGACCCCCATTATTATCGGACCAAGAAAGAAAAAAACGGTGCCAATAATTGACACCAGCAGCATGATGACTCCGGCTTTGGAATATCCAAGCACGAACTTGTGAACGCCTAAAGATCCTAGGAGGATTCCGAGAACTCCAGCCGAAATACGCTTGCTGTTGCCATTTGAAGTTGGTGGTGGTGTTTGGTTCATCTCACATACTCCTGTATCGCCGCTTTAGCAGCACTGATTGGTCTTACTAAGCCTATATTAGTTCCGTCAGTAAAGCACTCATTGGAATCCTCACATCGCACCTGCGCTTGATTAACAGCTGTTGCGATGCCAATTAGTCTGCCCTGCGAATCCAACACTGGACCGCCACTGTTTCCTGAATTAAGTACAGCTGAGACCTTATAAAAACCCTCGACATTGTCAAAGCCTGAAATGATGCCCTTAGTTAGCGTCAATGTGTCACCGCCAAGAGACGGAAACCCAAACACGCTTATCTCGTCCCCGAGTTTGAGTTCGTCATAGCGAATTTGCAGAGGTCTAGTCTCGCCGACTTGGAAATCGTCCAAGGAAAGGATTGCCAAGTCGAGCTCATAATCACTCCACAGCACCTCTGCTGCAAACCACAAGTCAGGTTCCGTGGAAGGATCAGCTCCGAAGCCCACCCATAACCACGAACACTCGGACGGAAGATCATCGGTCGAAATCACATGCTCGTTGGTAACGACGTAGGACCCATCACCCACGAAGGCACCACTTCCCCCAGCACAGATCTCGTCGTTGTCATCGGCAATCAGAACAAATGCAGTTGATAAAGCAACGTCAGTATCGGATGAATTTAGCCCGTCGGCCAAATCTGTTTGGATTGTTGTGGTTGACGGAGTAGGTAGCGATGATGATGTTGTCGTAAGTAACGAACTCGTTGAAGTTGTCTCTTCAGTCAGGTCTGCTCGAGTCTCCTCAGGTTTAAAGAAGAAACTCATTGCAATTGTCACTACAACCAGCGCAGCAGATGGCACGAGAGCGAAAGGGCGAAGCGTGACTTGTTTCGAAGCTACTTCTTGATTTACAAGCCCAAATATAGCGATAGCAATGGCTGCGGCCGTGAGCGCGCTAGAAGCAAAGAATCCAGCACGCAAATCTAAACTCGCGACCTTTCCGACACTATTCGGCAAAGTCCAATCAAGAAAGCTCGTGCCGGCCCATACGACTACGAGCTGAAGAGCTTTGAAGAGAGTCAACACGATCATAATTACGGCTAACACTCGCTGCTTTGCGGCCGGGATACCCGCTAAAAGTCCTGCTGCGAATGCTGCTGCACCCCAAGTGAGAATAGAAATTATGACACTGCCGAAGAGACTGTCGCCAGAGATAGCGATTTGACTTTTCAAAGTTTGCGAGTCGGCTACTACCCATCTCGTGTGATTTGCGGCAGCTAAACCGACAATGACGATCAAAGCAAAAAAACCAAAAAGGTTCGACCCACGCGCAGACGTAACCGTCCCGGTGAAGCTTCGCGAAACCTCTGCCGACAGTATGACTGCAGCGCCAAGAGCAAGAACAACCCCAGGTCCCTGACCGAGCAGACCATCCGCGATGTCAACGCCTCCAAGAGCAAAATCAGGAATAAGACTGCGGATTAGACCAATGGTGAGAACGGTAAGCCCTGCAAACCATCCAAAGAGGCCAGCTCCAAGGGCGACTAAGACCGAGCCCGCCCGATGACGCACAGTCGAAAGCGGAATTCCGATAACTAGCAAGACGGTCACCAGCCCAACAAGAAACCTGCCGCCCGCGAGATCGTTAAGCGATAGATACCTGTGCTCAAGACCAGGCAGTCGTATTGAAAGCCAGGGCACAAACGCTGAAGCAACCATTGCAACAGCCGGCAATATTGCGCCAATGACCGTCAATGCTTCGCGCCTCGACGCACCACCCGATACAGCGTTGCGACTTGATGTGCTCCCACGGTTGTCTTCTAGTCGCGGTCGCCGCCCACTGTACTCACCTGCCGCACCATACTCACTCACTTGTATAACTCATCATGTTTGCGCAAGGGTTGCCTGGAGCCGATGCCATTACCCGAGTTGCCTACTTCGATAACCCTGTTTAAATCACGCTGAGAACCCGCTCTACTCGAGAGAGCGACGAAAAGTACGCCTACGGGCCCGAGTGTGAGCCCTTGAACAAGCCCGCCGATGGGATCTTGTTGCTTCGAAGTCGCTACCACTGCTGCTATCAATCCCCATGCAAAAACCCACGCAACCAAGATGGCAAGAACGACCCCAAATGTCAGCGAGTCAAGCACTTTACTCCCTCCACCTATCTTTTTCCCCACCGTCTCGTTTCTGGGACTCATACCCCGAAAAATCCTGAGGACCTGCCTGTGCTCCAATCGCGACAAGATGCGTCAACATAATAAATCGTCGGTTACGACGCAAACTAAAGTTTCGCAGACTACGATCTCCTGGTTCCGATCGAACGCACTGCGCCTGGTCGACCTGCTTCAAATCGATGGCGCTAGGTGAGAGCTTGTTAAACAATCCAAAATCGAAGTCTTTGTTGAGTGCACCTGGCATATAACCGTTAAGACCGAGGTAGTCAAAGAGATACTCCTCAGGAGCAAAATCTTTGAGCGCAAGATGATCCAGGTCGACATCAGTAATCTTCCCGAAGACATCGCGAACGCCATATGAGTTGAACCGATTCTCAATCTCAGACTGAAGGTCACGTGCCGCAACTTCGCGAAGGTCACGATGAACTAAGTCCTCGAAATAATCCTGCAATGGATAAAAGACAAGGTCACCGTTCACCCGCTCTGAGACTGCATGACCCCAAGTTTCTTTAACGTCAGCGAATGGGTCTTGATTGATCCCTTGCAGAGAAAATTTTCCATATCTGTCTCGCCATACTCCAATTGTGCCTTCTAAAACTGAGGCAAGATAGCCGCGTACCAAAAGCGTTCTTCGAATTGAATTGAGTACAGATTGCATCTGGTGAGTCAGTGGCTCAACTTTTGCGATTGCAAACTGTCTTGGATGTGGGATATTGGTAATGTCACCGCTCGTTTCGGAGTCGTCAGCTTGAGCACCGTAGGGACTATGAATTATCTCCCTGAGTATTCGGCTCCACGAGAAGAATTGACTCTGCAATGAGCGCAGCCTGATGTATTCTCGCATCGCCTGCTTCGACGAATTGAAAAGGAATTGAACGCCTGACTCCTCCGCTTTTCCATGATCCTCGCGATAGTCACGGATTGCCCGCTTGAGCACTCCGGCCGCTAGGCCAAGAGCGACACTGAACAGCCAGATGACCAGCCAAATGATTAGCAGGGGCACAATGAAGAGGGAGGTAAAGATCAGCAAGCCAGCGCCAATAAGCACGCCCATTCCGATAGAACCGAGCACCAAGAGAAGTTTTGAGCGCTTCTTTTTCGAGCCGTCTTGGATCATCTCATCAAGGATGCGTCTCAACTCTTCGATCTTCACATCTTGCTTAGCGCTTAGCGCTTGCGTTTCTAAAAGATCGGCAAGCTTTAAAAAGAAGCTCGAGCGAGCTCGCTCCTTGGCAGCGGGCAACCACTTCTCAAAATCTTCAGAAATTTTCCGAGCATTCCGACTACCGCTTGGAGAAGACGATTTCTCATTTTGCTGCGATTCGCTGTTCGAATTTTGGTTGCCTCCGATTAGACGAGACCTAATATTCGTCGCCGACGACTCATCAAGGATCTCAGGCGTCTTCGGGAAAGGTGTGGGTGGAAAAATACTGTCTCGTTTTGCCCTAGCAATAACCGCACGAAAGGATTCAATAGTTTCAGGGAACAAAACATCGGGCTCCCTTAGCGAGGTGGACTCCTCTAGACCTAATTCAATTAGGTCTGCTTTTGAGAGTCGGAATACTGACGCTTCAGCCGAGGGTGCAACGATTGAAGGATCATTAAAAACGATCCGACTTTGTCTACTCAAGCAGGTGATCTGTTTAGGAAGGTCGGAGCCGTCGAGACTTCCGACCACAACTTTCACAAGACTCTTCCAAACTTCGGGTTTAATCACAGGTTCCAGTTCAAGGTCATTGGGATTTTGAACCAAATACTGCATGAGTCTTACGATGTCGTCATTCATGCCACCGTCTGCCGCGCCACTAGTACCACGAATAGAAATGATTGAGTTGGAGCCGTAGACATTCTGAAGAGCGTCGGCAAAGGGCTCCAAAGCTTTTGAAAGTCTTTCAGCGATCTCATGCCGCGCGGAGCGAAAGATGTAAGGCCAAATATTTCGTATAAAGTGCACAAGGGCCGCGAAGAACCCCATCCTCTTCCCTTTACTGGTAAGGCTCTTGTGAGGCACATATCGAAACTCGCACATGTCGGCTACTTGACTTACCAAGTTGTCGATTATCACAGGCGAACCACCGTCTGGCACTGCATTCGGTACTCCACCGGGCATAATAAAGTTCTCGCGAGACATCGCTTGTCGCAGAGCGTCTCTAAAGAACCAGCCTCCTGACGCTGCTCGGGCAATTGCGCGGATAGGTCGCACAACGGAACCAAGACCCATCCGACCATCAGGTTCGACAAGCTGGATGAGGGAGCTGGAGGCCTGACCGACGAAACCACCTGCCGCAATCAGAGCGGTAAATGCAAGCGACAGATGTCTATTGCGTTCATCAAACGGTGCAACTGCTAGCTCTTCGCCAACATATATTGACCGATCGTGTAAAAGGTTGGTTGTGTATCCCTTTGGAAAGACTCCATCAGTAAAGTTCTCATCATTAAGCCAAGACAATGTGAAAAATCCTGTTTTCTTACCAGAGGCTGCAGGAAAAGCTCGAGCAATATCGCGCTTTATCTTTTCTTCTTGCCCTACTCGTTCTCCAAACACTCGAGCCAGCGGAGAAAGGCGAATCGAAACAAGTACAATTTCCGCCCAGATGTAAGTTGTTAGGACCCTTTCAAGCGGGATAATTGCGTCTTGGCCAGGTAGGGAACACTGGAATTGATCTGCCTCTTGAAAGTCCTTTGCAGAGCCAACCTCGGTTCCCAGGTCGACGAAGTAAACGTCTTCCAAAAGCCCCGCTACACCCCAAGCATCAATGCACTCGGAGAGAATACGCTCATTGGACTCGGATGAAAAATCCAGACCAACGAGAACTAGCTGCCTCCGTGCGATACCCCTTTCATCTGTATCAGACATCGACCTATTGGCGTTCTCCGCCAGCGCTGCCACCGTGCATTTGATAGTTCTGCAATGCGTTTCTAATGCGTTTATATTCTTCGATAATCATCGGCGCAATCTCTCTGACAGGAATATTGTCGTCTGACCACGACACGAGTCGATTCACAACTTCTTTTCCAGTGTACGGTTCGTCGTTCAGCTTGGTCAATCGGTTTATATTCTCATCTAGATATGCAATTGCATCGCTGATTCGTGAGTCTCGATCCGCACCCTGACACTGAGGCGTGTCAATCGCCGCTACAGTAGTTTTACCCTTATCAAGGAATGACGCTAACTCGCCTCCAACCGCGAATCGAGCGGGACCGAGGTCTCCTCCTTCAGAAACCACCCCAAGCCGAAACATTCGACCGTACGCATCAAACGCTCGCTGACGGTTTTTTGAAACCCGCAGGAAGCACAATGTGAAACTCAAAAGCATCGAGGTCAATTGATTTGAGATCGATGCGTAAGACGGACTTGGGAAACGTGCGGGTTCACCCTCGCCCGCGATGCTCGCGGGCTCCTCACGTTGACTCGCTAACTTAATCAGTCCGGTTAGGCGCCCGATTACGAAACCGCGTATCAGAGCCCGAATAACATTCGGGGGCAGTGGGACGAACTCGTCCAAAGTGCGACCACGCTTAAAGTCGAGCCATCCCCGCAAGCCGTCAGCGTCGCTGTACTGGGTGCCATGTTGTGCAATCTCATCAAACATTGACGAAATGACTCCCGGGAACATTGGCTTGTCAAAGAAGCACGACACCGTCACCGACTCTCGGTCTCGGTCAGAATAGTTGATAATACCATCAACTTGCTCAACGCGGTTCCGGATCAACTCTGTGGCAATTGCGTGTGCAGGATGGCCACTTTGAAATGGAAGTGGCTCAACGATAAAAGTCATCTCAGGCTTTGCTCCCGGATAGACCGTTCCAAAATAAACCTGATCAACTGAGACAAATGGGCTTGCCTGTTCGAGAGCGCTCTGAAATTTCTCTCGAAATCTGCGAAGCCGCACAGCGTGATCAGGATGCATTTCATCTTTTAAGTAGTCGCCGAGACCCTCTCGTAAGTAGTCGCCCATTTCGCGGCCAGGCTTAGCCAGCCATCGGTCGACTCGTTCTTCGAGCGCGATCAGATCAAGCGATAGATCGATCGCCAAAGGCTGGCTCTTGACGAACTCGAGTGGTGCATCGTTGCGAGTCCAGAGAAGTGGACGCAGATCATTAGCCCCAATCTCGCCCTCCATCTCAACACCTTCGGAAATTCCGCGCCGTACCGCGTCACCTGTCGACTCTCCAACTGCTGCTGGCTCGGCCGTGCGCAGAAGTCGTTCGATGATCATTGGCCATTCGTCGTGACCCTCAAGGAGGTGCTCAATAGGGCTCGGTTGAAACGAACGCGGAACGATTGAGCCTTCGGGCCACTGTGTTATCAACGCGGCTTCTCCTGCACGCGAGCTATCAGCCATTTCGTCGACGCTGTCTTTAGCTCGCCGAAACGCAGAGTTGAGAGGTTGCAACAAGTTGATTATCACCTGCTCGAGCGTTTGCGATACGGTGGTTGATAGTTGAGCCTTGAGCTCCTGCCCGATCGAGGCGGCGAAAAGCTCAATTGCATCCCGCACCTGTGGTGAATCTTTCATGAGATTATTCGAGGCCACATCGGCGAGTTCATTGATCGCGTTTTGAGCAAACTCTCGAGACTTCTCCTCTGCTACACGAGCCGACCCGCGGAAGTCTGTTGCCGTGCGTCCAACTTGCTCTGAGATACTCTGCGTCAAATCAATCATTATTGGTAAAGTCAAACGAGTCAAATACGAGTTCGACTGTTTCATCACCCGCTTGACGAGCTCTTTTAGCCACACCTCTTCTCGGGCTCTATATGCGCCAGTTGCATCAATTAGGAGTTGGCGCTTGACCCTATCAATCTCGGCATGAATGATCGACGACCACTCAGCACCCTTCAGCGACTCACCAGGGAGACGTGCGGTAAGGGTCGCACTGACATCACCTGAGAACCGCTGAAGATGAGACACCGAAAGCAATTCGTCGGAAATCTGAGCCGATCCATCACTGATGATTCCCATCTGTTTATCAAAGGAGTTGCTCAACCCAAATGCAGTTGACACCTCCGGGTGGAATTTTTCAACGAGACGGGAGCGAATCGCCACGTCGATGCCTCGGTCCCCGTCTTCTCCGAACACTGAAGTTGCAACCTTACGAAATCCGCGGAAATGAAAATCGTACAGATCGCGGAGAATGTATTTTCGCGCGTAGTCTCGGAAGCGCTTACGACCAACAGCGAGAGTTGCTGAACCGAATGAGGAAACTTCTCCGGTGATCGCAGAATTAGCAAAACCGTAGCCCCCAAGCTTTTGAGGAAACTGAGTCCAGTTGCCAATGACGATATCCTGGAATCGCTGGCGGACTAGCGGACTAGTTAACCAACCAGCGATCGTGATGCCCACAGAACGATAAACATTCCGCGAGCCCTGAAGATCAACACCGTCGAGATTCTTTCGACCAAGCACAAAGGTTGCACGGGGCCCTCGTCGACTTGGTAAGCCAAATGGGGCCGGAAACAAACCCGCTCGTCCACCGTCCTCCGACCAAACAGCATTTAAAAGCTCCGCAATATAAGCAAGATTGTTTGACGTCATGTACTGCTGCGAATGTTCAAAGATATCGGTTCCGTAAGCAATCAGAATGGGCTGAATACTGTTGCCGCCAAGGTGTTTGAGAAGATCTACAACATCAAGCGAGATACCGCTACCACAGCCACCAGCCATTGAAGTGATCACAAGAACATTCGGCGCCATGACTCCGAGACCACCAACCGGCAATCCCATGCGTCTTGCAACGGCGTTTAGTTCTGGGGCACACGCTTCGGCTGAAGTGAGAGCAGCCTCGAATCGGCGTCGAATCTGAGATGCCTGGAGAGCGACAGTCCCAACCACTCGACCAACAGCATGATTAGTTAAACCTATTTCGATGTTTTGAGGAATTGCATTCGGATTTGGGCGCCATCCAACAAGTTCGACGTAGCCCCGACGCATTGCTGGTGGATGAGCAGCCTGAAGCATCTCGTCCAGAGCCACGAGTACGTTTGCTCCTGGCTTCAACTGTAAATAGTCGAGTGGTGGGAGTGGCGATGCTTCCGTGAGATCCGCCATCACTGGTGTTGCGTCGATACCGATGAACTGCCATGCGTCAGGGATCTTGTCAATGCCATGAACTCGAAGACGAGCTTTGACCTCATCGCGTACATGGCGGACAGACAACACCCCTGAACCACCACAACCAATCAGAATAAATGGTGCCAAACTCATGTGATTAACCCCCTAATTAAAATCGTTAACTATGATAGACCTCGACCACTCGAATCAGAAAATCAGCTCCAATCTTGATTACGTATATAAGTCTTTCCTCTTCTGACCATCGGTCGAAGTGGTCGTTCCGCGGTCTCTTCCACCCTCTTCTGTTTTCCCAGCACTATCCCGATCGGACGGTGACTTCGCCGCGCCAATCGCGTCAAACAGATTCGGCATCAGATTACGGAATCGCTTGGTCTCAAGTTCGGCTAGAAGCTTTTGGGCAAGTCCAGAACTATCAGCCCCAGCTCCTTCCGGCAAGACGTAAAGCAAATGACCCTTTAGATCGCGATTGGGGTTCGACTGCACGATTCGAACATCGCTCTCTTGGAATGAGACTGCCCAGACACCGTTTAGGTTCGGGCTGACAAGACCCCAAGTAATCTCCTTGAGCTTCTCGTAGCCCCCTTGCCCAACAGTCAATTCAGATTTACTGTCGATTGAGCGCTTTATGAAAACTGGCACGCGTCGCGGCTTGAAGAGTCCTCGGTAGATCACGCTGGGGAAGCCCTTTAGAGTAAAACCCCGAATCGTCTGCGACAGACTCGGCGTAGTCGCACTACCTAGATTTCTGTGATCAGCAATGAGTTCATCAAATTTTTTGTCAACTCCTTTTATCTGATCAACATTGTTGATGAGGATGTCGCCACTTACAACGCGTGTAGAGACGGCAAGACCACGGACTCTAGCAACATAGCGACAAGCTGGCCAGATCACTGCGACCTGAAGTATCAAAAACACTAAAAGCATGATGACAAGGAGCAAGAGCCATTTGACAATGTCAAACGGCTTTTCCATCAGAATGATGAGCGTGACGGACTCGCTCTTAATCTCACCGTCTCGACTCTGATATTCAAGTTCAATGCTGATCTCGAGTTCGCCGTTTGCTTCACCGCGGGGATCGAGAAGAAAAACAAGAGTTGCCTCATCGCCTGCAGCAACACTAACTTCGTTGCCATTTTCAAAAACCAAGATGGGCAGTTCGTCACCGCGAGCGGGCGGAGTCTGAATCACTGTCACGCCAGAGTTCACCCGCAAAGTGCCTTCTCCATCTTTCGGCCCGACAACTGTCACCTCAATAGTGCTGAACTTTGTATTCCCGTTTCCAGAATCAATCGGAGTCGCCACAACTGTTTTCACACTCGGAAAGGAGTCGCCGAATTTTAAAGTGATTGGTACTTGCACGTCGACGAGTGGTACTTCTATTGAACTGACCACTGCCAAAGATTTCAGGAAGAGGGAGCCTTGAGCGGGCACGGCCTCTAAACTTCCCTTGAGTACGAGGTTAAAAACGCCGCCCGCCAATTCGGTCACGGTCACAGGAACCTGACTGGACCCAAAATTTGCGCTAGCTGTGAGGGTGTAAACCACTGGGGAAGCTACGGAAGGCTCGCCCTTCTTCACGATTGTTATTCCCTCTAAATCTGTGTCCTTCACCGTCACCTGAATTGGAGCTGGTGACTCGCGTGTGATGCTAAGTGGTAGACCGGCAACAACGGGCTTGCTCAAGGAGAATAGCGAAACTAATGCGTTCTTTGAGTCCGCGCCGATCACTTGCAGCGACCATTGTCCCAGCTGATTTGTGACGTCGACTTCAATCTGAGCACTTCCACCAAGATCTTGCAAGGAGACGTCGGCAGCCGGATTGGGTATGTATCCACCCTCATCACGGAACGTCACGACGGACAAGTCGGGTCGAATAATCCGCACTGACGAAATGTTCCCTGGCGCCGAAAGTAACAACCGCGCCGTCTTTGTTGGATTTTGCACGCTAATTCGAAACTCGCTACAAAGAGGATCGGGGCCTGGTCCTTCGCACGGTAACGGCGGTGGCGGCGGCGGCGGAAAGATCTGATTAAACGCGCTTTCCAATAGATCCGCCGAATTCACAGGAATAAACAAACCAAAAGGAGAGTTGCTGTCTGGTGCTACCGTCCCACAGTCACCACGACCCTCAACAATTTTCTGCATGCGGTCGAAGTCACCCGCTTTTGCCTGACCACCAAGGCCAATTCCGAAGACAAAAATTTTCATCCCTCGGAGTCGATTAATGACACCGACCTTTGAGCACATGTTGGAGTAACTGGCGGCCTCGGAACCATCACTGCTCGAGTCATTGTCGAGATTGATCTTGCCATCACTGAGCCATACCAATGCAAAACACGTGGCTCCATTCTTTTTCGTGTAGCGCACGAATTGATCCTCAATACCCTCAAGCCCTTTTTGATAATTAGTAATCCTTGAATTACTTCGCAATGCAAGTTCTTCAACCCGTGCGTTGATTTCTTCGGCGCGCTCGCGCAGTGATAGCCAGTTTTCAGCTTGACTAATGTCACCAGCACCGAGAACTGTGAAACTCTCACCGAAAGTTGCAACAAGAACATCTATGGCAGTTGCCTTATCGCCAGAAACGGCCGCAAGGCTTAAAGAGAGTCTGTAAATTGACCTGCTTATTGCTTGAACGCGTTGGTTCTTAGCGTCTGCTTTTTTTATGCTTGTAGACTCGTCAACTAAAAATGCAACAGCAAGTCGTTTTTTTTCTGCTGCACATTTTCGCATCTGTTCAAATCCAGTGGGACTTGTGGAACTTGCATAACGAGTTTCAACAGAATCAATGCCTGATAATCCGTCTGCTGATGCTTGGCCAACACCTAATCCAATAGAACCGACAACGAGTAAAGCAAAGAAAGACTTCACTGAGAACTCACCCATTGATACGTAACCAAAGCGATCACCGAAAGCACTACTACCGTCGAGAGTCCGTATAGTGCCGCACCAAGTTTTCTGAAACTCTTGTCAAGTGAGTACGCCGGCAAACGCATTCGACGCTGGTCCTCGAGCAACGCCAAGAGCGAGGAAAGTGTTGCTGTGATGGCAATTGCGAATGTTGCAAGGTATCCCAAGAAAGTTCCGAAGATGATTGCCGGAACATAGCTCACAAGAATAATTACCACACCGATGATTAACCATTCCTTCGGCGCACGGACCACTTTTTTCACGTTCTGGCTTCGTGGCGAACGCGCTCTTATCGGCTGCTCGGTCGAAGCATAAGTCTTGTTGTCGGTAGTCTGACTCTCTTTACGCCTACCGATACTGTCGTATTCGCCCAAAGCTGCCCCCGAACAGTTAATGCTAGTGTCAATTGTCGAAGTGACTCAAAGGAGAACTCATGGCCAATAGTTATGCCCCTTACGGACGACGAGTAGGAGCCTTCCTGATTGATTTGCTTTTGGTTTGGGTACCACCATTCATTATCGGTGGTATCGGCGTTGCTTTCCTCTTCTCGGATATGGCACGTCCCGTTGGCATCGTTCTTATTGTCATCGCTCTCTTCTGGATACCAGTAACCATGATCTGGAACTACATTGTTAAACAAGGCAAAACTGGGCAAACGTTCGGCAAAGCGCGGGTCGGCATAAAACTCGTCAAAGAAGATACGGGTCAACCAATCGGCGGTGGATACGCCTTTCTCCGTTGGTTCCTCGCTCAGCTCTTGGGCTCAATTACAGCAGGCATCTTCACCATCATCGACCTGATTTTTCCAGCTTTTGATGAAAAGAAACAAAGAGTTCTTGACAAAATGCTTGGCACCGTGGTTGTGGAAGTGAATGCAAAACAGGGCTCTGTCGTGACGCCAACCTCGACTGGAACACCGCCAAGCCTTTACAATTGAACCACTCCTGCAGGTTAGTGGAGCCTGCCTTTAACCCCGCACCAAAAATATCGGACTAAAGCTTGGGGGTGTCAGCGTTCGAACAGACGAGATCAATTGGGATTCGCGAGCACTCGATACCACAATGATTCGATCGACTTGCTCGGAGGATTTAAGCGTCTCTTGAAATTTTGAAGAGTTGAAACAAATTGTCTCCACCGTGGGACTCTCTTTTTGAATGTAGGTCTTCTCTAAAGTCGGATGCTGAGAGCAGTCAAAGATGATTACCGCGATTTGATCAGCTACAAGTTGGTCACGACTTGCAACAAAAAGATGTTCAGTGGTCGTCGCAATGGTACCAATCCAAATTGCGTCACCTTGGCGAATCTGCAACTCGACCCACACTTTCAAGCCGTCAATGCTCAAAGAACTATCGCGTGGGCCAAGCAAAATGCGAGCAACAGGAATAGTCGACAGCCTTGAACTTGAGTTTGACATTAGCCTTACTCGCACTCGCGAACCACTCTGCTCGAGTTCGGTTCGAAATAGTGAAGCAACATTCGCAAGGTCATCGACGCTCTCCGAAGTTGTCGAAATGAGATGAATCTCTTCGAAGTAGGTTGTCTCATTTTTTTGGTACGGCAAAGCTTCCACAGCGGTTCTACCTTCAAGTCTCCAATACTGAGATGCTCTGGCATCTGATGAAAACCAAACACGCTGAACAAGCCCCTCAGCATTCAAAGCAATGGAGCCACTTAAGCCGTCGTAGTCAGTGTCCTCATTTATGGGGTTTTTCAAACAGTCAACCAAGCTATGACATGCACGAAGCCGATTTACACCACCAGCTGAGACATCAAAGAGTTTCGCCAGTTCAAGTGAACCATTGTCCTCTCGTGCGAGAAGTAGAAGTCTTAACCAGTCGATGACCTCTGCCTGTCGATTGTTGAAATCTTGGTACGAAGCGTTTGCGTCTTTCGAAGCGGCATCACTAGCGATTCGCCTCTCAAGCACAATTACTGAACATTCATATCTCTCGAACTCGATACACTTCGGCGGCTGAGTCAGATAATTAAAAAACCAAACGGATGCAATAACTATCGCGATGACAGAGGCTGCAACAGAGCCCGACACGATCGGCCTTGCATAGATCCGCTGCCAAATACTCAAAGGTTCGAGTTGGTCGATTGCACCCGGAATCTCCAATTCTGGCTCCCAAACACGGGTATTCAAACGCTCAGCGCTCTCTAAGGCCTCACCACAGATCAAACAATTAAGTGACTTCCGTCGGTTTCGGGCAGCACAAGCAGTGCAGAAAATTACCGCCATGAGAGCTAGTCCGAGGCCGATACTCCGGAGAAAAAATACAACTCAAGTAAAAGCTGGTCTGACGTAATTCCGTCGGCTTTGAACTGCTTGACGGGCAATTGTGCCTCGAGTGAGTTTGTCTCTCCTAGCCATCCAAGGTCTTCAATTGCTTTCACGACACAATTTGTCCAATCTCTAGCAATCTTTTCTCCACCGTCACCAGAACCATAAATGAAGATGAATCCAACTTTTGCTGCTGAGCCAAAACCTTTGTCACTCTCTACCCAATCAACGAAGTTACGCTCTAATCGTTTTCGTTTCTTTTCTGCATTTGCGACATTGATCTCAAAAACTTTTACCCGGCCAATCAATCTCACCAACTCTGAGACGGCTGCTTCGTCGGTCACATCACAAGAATTACCTCTGACTTTGATCCTCACTTGCGAGGCTTTCTTTGTGTCGATAACTGTGTCCGGGCGACGTTGCACCAAAAATACCAACGGCTGAGACTCAAGATTCGAATCATTGTCCTCATCAAATGCAGCACGCTCACTGATGACAATCTCCATGGTTGAAGATTGAAAACCAATCGAGGGCTCAAGTCGCAACTGGTAAAGTCTGCCTCCTGGGCTGGGAGTAAGGGACTTGACACTCCAGCCAGCTTCGGCACCCTCAAACTTCTGGCCCCCGATTGTCGCAGAAATTCTGATGTCGTTTTCAATCTGTTCAAGAGAGCCGCCAAAATCGCTAACAGGTTCGGTGAACTCAACTTCAATACCTACTGCAACACTCCCGCTCGCTTCGGCATCAACTTGTCTCCATACCGGTAGCCCATCATCATCACTTTTTGGAAGTTCGGGATTGAATCTCATTGTGGCAATCGGTGCATTCGGCGCCAATGTTGCCAATGTTCTTGTCAGCTCAGTTTTACCGCCAACTGGCTTGGTTTCAGCGACCAAGAAGATAACTGCCACCGCGAGGAGCAAGTCAGCAAACAGCCACCCAGACAGACCTACTATCGCGTGCCGGTCTCGACTTTGCGCCCCATCTGAGCCACCAAGTTGTCTATGACTGCGCGAAAATGCCACCTACTAAACCTGTTCCCGATACATGATTGCGACTTCTCTTGCAGTTGCAGCGACTTGATTGAGATTGCGACCTACCGCGTCTAACTCTTGAAGAAGACCACGAAGTGAATTCTCTAGTAACGAATTATTTTCTGAGAGGCTCCCCTTGAGTTTGTCACCCAAGTCGTCGATTCGGATGGTGAGCAGTGACAACGACTCTCCAAGATGAGCCTGAAGACCACTCACGAGCTTCGCCATTTGTTCGTGAGAAGTAGCGGCACCACCAAGAGCGGCAACGATTGCATCAATACGACGAACGGCTGGTTCGAGTTGATTGACAGAGACCTGCGCAAACTCGGAAAGAGTATCGGTCGCCTTCTCCGAAACGGCTGCAAGGTGTTCTGATGACTTTCGCAAGTTGTCAACCGCCTCCGCTAACCCAGACTTGAGAGCCGATGGGGTTATAGACCTGAAGCCATGAAGAAACAAACCGACGCTGACTAACACCGATTGAAAGTCGCGCTCGTCGCTTTCATCTGCCTTCCGAGCACTTCTGTCAGCTAAAATCTCAAAAGATTGGGCGACAAGTGTACAAACGATCAGAAGGCCAATCAGCCCTGCGTCAATAAAAGCTGTTTCAGCAAGAGTGAGGTTCGCGTCATTGAGCCAAACCTCCAAGAAAGTAGTCGTTTCGCGCCGTTTCAACTTGCTCGCGAACTCCTCTGCTGCGCCCTCAATCGCGAACCAAGTGACTGCTACGGGAATAAACAAAATGAGATTGCGAACAAACGTCACAGTGGCTGCAACTTTATGTGCGATAAATCGACCAGCGTCACGACGCGGTGGCCGCAGAAGATCTTCGAGGGCAAACTGCCCCCACTCATTTAAACGTTGATTCTTCCTTAGGTCACTTTCAAGTTGCGCAAGAATATGAGCATTTGCAGGCGACCGTTCATCAATCCACTTCTTTAGCGCGTCAGCCGCACCCAAGCGGTCGCGATCAGCACTCTTCTCAGCTAAAGACTCCGCGCTATTGCTTGCCTCAATATCCTCGGACATGGCTAATTCCCTACTCTCGATCTGCGCATTACTGTACTGCTTTCGAAAACTGAATCTCAAGCGGACGAGTCTCGATCTTTCGCTCCTTGCGATAGAACAACGAGACACTCAAAGTCATTGAGTCAGGATCGAGGGCCTTTTCAAATTCAAGATTCAAAGCCATCTTGTTTTTACCCAGCTTTCGATCAATTGAATTCTTTGCTCGCTTGCCTCCACGCTCAAGATGGAGAGTCAAGCCTGAAACATAGGGTTTCTGCGGCCAAACCCATCCCATTGCGAGACGTGAATTTGACTCGTCGGCATATCCCCAGTAACTCGACATAGACGCCAGTTCTGCAGTAAGAGCAAGTCTGATGGCGTCTCGAACGAACCTTGATCCTGTGCTTACTACCAACTCATTTGTCGCCGCTGTAGCCACTTCCACATAGTGTCCGAGCATGTAGGCATCTCGCACCACTTCATCATCAAGCAAACCCGCTTCGGTTGTCCAGGCTGGCGCACTTTGGAACTTTCTGCAAGCGAGGCAACGCTCATCACTTTTTCTTCCAGTAAAGGCGTTAACAGTTCCACACCACTCGCATGGCCAAACTGGATCGTGGGATCGTAATTTGCTCATATTGTCGCCACTAAAGTTTTGACAACTTCTTCCCAGGTCAGATCCAAAAGACCTGTATCGGTTCGAGTTTCAAGCCATACGTTTTCCCATTCTTCTTTCATTTCTGCCCAGTGAGTGCTTATTGCAACTCCGTCGTTACTAGCAACTGACTCAGGAGCGAAAAGTACCAAACGCTTAGCTCTTTCATTCATCAGTCCACCGCGCACGGGCGGCCCCCAGAGCTTCTTCAGGTCAGCAATTTTTCTTGGATGTGGTGGCTGGGCGTAGCTGGTTGGAATCGATGCACCAAGATCGTGAGCGTCCTGATCGGTGAACAACATTATTACGTGACGACGTTTAAGGTCTTGAGGTTCATTTCGCCACGCAGAACGCATCGCAAGAAACAATGCCTCCAAACCTGACTCAATTAAATCATCGCCCCCATACGCCTCAATTTGGCTTACAACGTTCTCAAATTCAGATCTTTGGGCGGGCAGATCAAAAAAATTAGTCACCTCAAAGGCTGAACGTGGATCGTCATATAGATCACGAAAGACAATCAGCTTTACCCTGAGCGAATCTAGAACTCGTTTCGACCGCTCGAGCTCATCCCTAAGAGCAGCATCAAGAGTGAGTACACGTATTTTCACTCGCTCAAGCAAACTGCTCATGCTCTCAGTCGCGTCTACAACAAACACGACATCTATTGGGAAACGCTCACCACTCGGTCGCACCCTTTCTTGAATACCCCCTCGGTTAGCCAAACCACTCATGGGACACTCACACCCAAAGCGGAGAGGATAGTTTCAACAGACGGTCGCCGTGACGATTGACGATTTAGGCAGTCTCGCATCAGCTGCGCAACACGTGGTAAGGACAACCCAAGATCACTACAAGTTGGCGTGGCCCCCGCTAGCGCGTAGTCCGCGTCGCCGTTGAGGTCTTCGAGTTCGAGATTGCTCCAAGTGATCTCGCCAGAACCAAAAACATTTTCTAACACCACAGCTAGCTGGAAAAGATCGGTCCGGGTTCCAAACAATATGCCAGATAACTTGACAGCACGGTCAGGATTCTCCAACACTTTCCACTCCGGCGTCATCAAAGTTGTGCCCACCTCTACTTCATCAATAGAAAACGGCGGTGAATCAGCAAGAAACGCTTCATCAAAGTCAATTAGGCGTGCTACTGGACCAACAGGCATTTTTGCAACGAGAATATTGTCCTGCTTTATGTCGCCATGCGCGATCCCGAGTCCGTGTAACTCCCAAATCGCGAGCATCAGGGTTCTAATAAAGACAAGTCGCTCTGCACGTGACCAACCACTTGCTGTCTTGCGCGTGACCGTGACCGCATCAGGAATCCACGGGTATACCTTTATATAGCTCAGAGAGTCTATTGGCCTACCAAAAGCAAGCGGTTCGACTAATGCGCCTGAGCCTGATCGCTCACGAGAGAGCCGTTTACCAACCTCGCGGTGTCGGGCCTCAAATCTCTCACATCTCCTTCGAAGTTCTGGACCTTGTTCGGGATCATTGCGTTCATCCTCGTTCGGATATTTTGGCGACTGAAAAATCTTAAGGAAAACATCACGCTGTTCCGCTCCAAGCTCAGTCGCTCGCCAGGTTTCACTCTTTCCTTTGGCTTCGCCAGTGCCAGACCCGACCACCTTCTCCAACCGATATTCAATCTCATTAAGCCGATAAATGTCGCCGACTCCACGCCTTTTAAAAAGCCGCCGAACCGCATTATGACGAGCAAGCGGGGTTGGGTCAGAGGTGGTAGCCGCAGAGTGATCAACAACACTTTGTTGGTCAACAGCGTGCACCTCATTTAAAACGTCTAACTGAGGTTTAAGACGATCGCGACCACTACCTTGGCCTTCTAATTTATTCATGACCGTTGCATCAATGCTACGTATCGACTGCGTTCACGCTGCCAAAACTTGTCAGCAATTTCAATTGTTTTATCTTCCCCACGCCTCATTGAAAGCAGCTCTGAATAACCAGCTCTTTCAAGCTCGTTTTCACGACTGCGAAAAATAAGTCGAATATCAGAAAACTCCGTAAATCCCAATGCGATTACTGCGAAACTAACATCATCGTTCGCGCCGGAACGGGAAGTTTCAATCAATTTCTTTGCAGTAACTAGATCAGCATCACGTAGTGTCTTAAGCAACAGGTACTCAAGCGAGTCCGGTGTTGGCAAATAATGAAACAGCCCATCAGTTGCAACTACGAGTAACGCTGGTGCAGTAACGGTTATATGACTTGAGTTCACTTTAAACTGTTTGGAAGCATCAAGGGTGTTCAAAAGTCGACAATCGCCTCGCAACTGCTCAAGTGGGTCAGATTCTTCGACATCGTCTGATGTGATCTGTTGCAGACCAGCGTTTGGCGTCAGGACAAATGCTCGAGAGTCACCTGCCCAACACGAAACTACGTCCCATTCGTTGGCACCCGTCTTCTCGCACTGAATCGAGGCAAAAGTTGTTGGTAAATTGCGAACCATTGATCCACTCAATCGACCCGAACCAGCAGAACCGAGTTTCGAATACTCATCTGCGAGAGCACGCGAGAAGCCCATTTTCATAATCTCCCCGTCTACGAATAGTTTCGAACCACTCCACCAAAGACTCTCTAACTCGCGTCTAGCTATGCGAGAAGCCAGATAAGCCATCGAGGCTTGCCTACCTGACTTGAACAGTCTGTAGTCAGATTCCGTCACCGTTCGCGAACCCGCGCCTCCCATTCCGTCGAACACCGCAGCTGCAACACGAGTATTCCCATCAGAGTCAGTTGAATAGCCAAAAAGTGGTGGTGCATCCTCTGAAAACTTTCCGACAACGACTGGTGCCATGAGACCAAAAGCAGTGAAACCACGATCGCGAGGTGAGCGCTGTCGCCAAACTGCAAAGTTACTGGGCTCGATAACAGGTTCTATCCCCATCGGAAAATTGGCAGAATACTCAGAAAAAAACTCGTCACGAAGTGCCTCAAGCGAATCATTCTCGACATGCCACCATCTCATTTCAGATCTACGAACTGGCACGTAATGAGAGTAGTCAACAGTGCCCGAACGCTTCCACTCGGGTAATTCAATATCATCGTCCTCAAATTGGTAAGTGCGCTTTTACCTAAATTCTCCAAGCAAGTAGCTCTCAAAATTCGACTGCGTCCACACTAAGCTTCGGTTAATGTCCCAGTCTCTGCAAATCACCGAAGCTATACCTGGAAAAGTTCAAGGCGAACAACTCAAGTCAATTAAAAGTCTTCTGGAGCCAGGCGAAACAGTTCATGCCGCAGCACGGGTATTTTCTGTTGATTTCAACTGTTATAACGAAATAGTCAATAAGTTTGGAAACGTCGCACTTTGGATGCCGAGAGTGCAGCACCACTGGATTGCTGTAACGGACACATTTCTTCGTGTTGGAGATTTCGCAATGTACGAGATACCCGAGGACTACTACCGCAATAGTCGAGCGTTGTGGAACTGGTGGAAAATCATCAGCTATCGAAGCCAATACTTAACTTTGCCGTCCGCAGCCGGCTCCGAAATTACTCGACACACTTCAGTGGCGTTCCCATCAATCTCCGAAGTGCACTCTGACAGTGCGGGCACCGAAGCTTACGTTTTTGACGACCTCAACTATTGGGAGTGGCGCTGGGTTTTGGATGCCAATGGTTACGAAAGTCATGGAAGGATAACGATGGATGGAGGTTGGGAATCTCCGATGCCTCACTTAGGTCTAAACCGTCTCATGTACACAACTGCTGGATACACCATGGATTTATTCTCATTTCATTCGTCACTAAAAGCAGTAGTAGAAAAGCTACGTGCCGCTATGAAAATAGAAGCGACTGGACAAAGGTCGACAAAAGTGAAGAAGCGACAAAGTCGAGGCTCCGCATCATCTGGTGACCATAAAGACGACAAGTCTATTGATGTTGATGCTTTGGCAAAGTTGGCAAAACTCCACAAATCAGGAGCACTCACTGACGATGAATTCAAAAGAGCAAAAGATAACCTGCTCCAATGACAAGTCGATGTCGCAGTTTTAGTGTCATTGTCGCCATCTTTATGGGCACTTTGCTAGCAAGCTGTGGGGACAACGAAGCCTCAATTTGTGAGTCAGCAGAAGAGTTTCAACAAGCCGTAGATCAGATTCGTATTGAGGAATTGGGCAGCACGCTTGGCGCTGAGTTTTGGCAAGAACTTGACGTTCTCTTGAGTGAGATTGCTGCTTCAGACTCAGGAGAAGTTGGCGTAATCGCATTTCAGCTCCGAGAGGAGTTAAAGCGCTTCGTCAAAAGACTTGAGTCCCTCGATTACGACTTAATCGCGACTGCCCTAGATCCAGAAACCGCACAACTATTTCTGACAACTGCAAAAGATTTGCTTGACTTTGCCTCTATGGAGATCCAGACCACTATCGATGAGCAGTGTCAGTAATTGCAAGACATTGCCAAGAGCCTCAACTTGAGTGAGATTTACTTTTACTCAGCCTTAAAAAATTGAAAGACCTGTTGCAAAGATTTGCATCACGTTGGTAGCTGGTCTACTCCAATTGGGCAGGCAGAGCCAGAATCTGCTCGATGAAGAATCATAAACACCTAGCATCAAGTATTCCTCTTAAAGTATGAGGGCAAGGTAACACCCCTTCACATATCAGCGACTCGTGCTACTCCATACTCCGTAGGCGGAAATTGCGAGACCAACGGGCAATAGCCATGCGCCACCAAGAACAACAATCTTCGATGATGCGGTCATTAGCGCCACGACGACCAACAAGTTGCAGACAGCTGCACCCACCACAATCGCCACAAGAGCCGTTCGCCAACTTCCCCTCACCACAAATCCCCGAGATAAGACGCTGGTTACCGCAAGACCAACCACCAACAACGAGGCATAAGCGAGCAATTGACCACCGCTCAAGAAAGCATCCCCCACTGCATCTGGCGTTCCGAGGTCCTGCCACACCAAGCGAAGCTCTTGAAAAGAATATGTTTGTCGGAAAAGACCAAAGATGGCACGGGTAAGAATCCAGTCTGCCCCCACTAATCCATAGAGACTGAGAGCAGCGCCTACGAGCGATGTTACAAGGGCAAGTACCTTATCGCTGGATGAAATATTTGAAGGTGGAGGCAGGAGCCCACTTATGTTCTGTGGATCTGCCACTCCAGAGCCATTGCGATGCGAGCTCTTTTCGCTGAGCGATCTCTCAAGTATCCAAATTGACACCCCAAGTAGGAGCAACCCGGGTATTAGATAGCGAACCGCAATCTGTTCCTCGGCAAGCATCAAGGCCTCATTCGCAACGGCTGCAATTCCTGCTGAAGCGGCAGCTCGTATTAAAATATCAGTCAGTTCGCGGAGTGCCCAGACTGCCAAGCCTGCCGCTAGCGCATGTAAGACGTACCCCCGCAAAGGCGCTTCATAGACTAAACCAGCAAGTACACACTCCAGGGCCAGCAATAGCGCGCCGAAGAGCCCGAGGCGGATCTGATGCTCACGACTGAGTAACCCAAATCCCAAGAATCCCTTTTTCATTAATTCTCGAGAGAAGTTTTGACGTGTTGCATCATTACAAGTGTATAGATCGTCGTATTCCACGCCGTGCTTTACGACCCATAAGTGCCTAACCGATATCGGCTGATCCGTCGATGAAGGGGCACGCCTGACAGCTTCGTCTCGCCAAACTACTGTTCAAGACTCTCGAGCTGATTTGTTATTTTCAGCGACCAAGAATCATCTGATTTATCGATTAATGAGGTGTCGCTATCAGCAATAAGAGTTTCGCTGTATGGTTCCACTCCTGGTTTGATCACGGATATATGGATCTCTCGATCGACCGACTCATCTAGCCGAACCATGCAGTCAGTGAAAGACAGGTTTATGGTTCTCAACCGCGCCACAGCACTTTCGCCAAAGCGCAATGAGTAGATCAAAGTAGCTCCGATTAGGTGATGGCTTGCCTCTAGCCGAACCCAATCGAAATCCAATTTACGAACACTTTCGGAATCGTCAACCTCGTCAACCTCGTCAACCTCGTCAACCTCGTCAACCTCGTCAACCTCGTCAACCTCGTCAACCTCGTCAACCTCGTCAACCTCATTGACTGCTCCATCGAGGTCGCATCCCATCAGCGAAGCCTCATTAATATCTGATCCCGCGATGATGGCTCCCCTAAAGGTACTACCTATAAATTTGGCTCCCACAAACTGTGCATCTGTTAAATCAGAATCATCGAAATTGCATCCCATGGCACTAACGGATGAAAAGTTGGCTGAGTGAAGCATCGTCCCAACAAAGCTGCAGCCTTGCAGCTTGGCCCCCGAAAAATCTGATTCGGTTAAGTCTTGACCGCTGAAATTGACCCCCATCAACCGCTTATCTGCAAAGTTCTTGGGCATGAATTGTTTTCCCCCGAAACTTAAGTCTGCCAGAAAAATTTGTCATTAGCAAGCTCGATCTTGCGGTAGTTGCTTCTGTTTGCGGTCTTTCTGCGTTAGTTCTGAAACCGACTGAGAAGAACTCAAGATCCAGTTGATCTAGTGCACTACGACAAACCGTTATCGACAAATCTGCGACACTGAACTGGATTCAAGGCAAAAGCCTCCCCACCAAAAACTGTGCGGATTAAGTTTCAAAATGTAAATCTAAATGACATCGATTCGGCCGAAGCGAGATACCACTAACTTTTCGTACAGACTCATTTGAAAAGTTAGTGTCGAAGATAAACAAAGTACTGGTGTACTCAAATCCATATCGTAGATATTCGCCCGCGAGGCACCCATGCAAACTGCTGGTTGTTAGCGCGTCCTAATTAGATCCTCAACAGTTGACCGAATCTCGGCCCAGTTAGGCTCGATGCCCAGCCGGAGAGCGTAGGCACTGATCGCCGTCGTGGCGACCAAATGAAGGAATGCAACTGGTCGAAGCGGCAGCTTCAAGAACAAGGAGATCATCTCAGCATCTGAATGAGTGCCACGAAATCTACTGATCGAGAATTGATAGTAAGCATGGCGAAATGCTTCAACGGCGAGAAAACCGGCAATTGCGGCACCGATACCTCCAAGCAACTCTGTTGGCAGTTCGCGGGCGGCAAAGTACGAGCCCCCAACTGCGCTAGCTGTCCAAAAAACACCCCAAAAGTTTCGAATGAGCGCAATGATTGCCACGGCAAGAGTTCCGCCCGCAAAGAAAAACCACGCCTTCGAATAGCCCGACTGAATGGCCTGAATGGCCGCAAGTGACGCAATCGCAGGTGCGGGATATCCCGCCATTGAAACTATCGACGCTCGAAAGCGTCCCCAATGCACTGGTGGTGCATACACGGCAAGACCCGAGGTATCGGTGGAAATGGTGATGTGCCTCGGGCGCCCACCAAGAATGCCAGCAGTAAAAGCATGCCCTAGCTCGTGGACGACTGTGGCGAGATAGCGAATCAGTTTGTGCAGTGGCGTTCCACCGACAGCCGCACCAGCAAGCGCAGCATACGCAACGAGCTCTTCACTAGGAGCCATATCCCCTGGAACGTATGTGTTCAGCAGGTCAATGACCATAATCGGCAAGTCTCGACCCGACAACACATATGCAATCGGCACGATGACGAGTAAGGAGATGAGAAACACAGGCCTTTACTCTAGGCACCAGGACGCTAGAACCAGAATTGTTATAAACATCTAAACTCCACCACAATGTCAGTTCAGCTTCAAATTCGGACAATTGATAGTTCACAATTTCAGCGTCACCTTCAACTACTGGGCCGTCTAAATCAGGGGCAAAGTCGTCTTGGCCATAAGCTTATTTAGCAGCACAACATGGGCAGTCGGTCATGCCCTCCCATGAAAAAACTTGTGTAAATCAATAGGTACAAATCTGCCCGTCTTCAAGAGCATTAATAGTCATAACCAATTAATGATTTGAGCGTGTAGCAAGGTGTTAATTTGTGAGCGGATAGCGCAGGCTGGATATTTAGTGTCCACCCGGGGTTGGTAAATGCGGGCCGATATATCCAATCAACACTTTTTTATAGGCTTGATCAGATGCATCAAAAAAGTGAATGCGAGGCGCTGGATGATCATGGTCAATCTTTACATGAGCTTCCATGTACTTCTGTCCAGTGGGATCCACGGATTTATCCACCGGAAACAACCTTGCTCGATAACAACGAGCGTCAGCCGCTAACGATTCAGACTCTTTCATTGAAACCCAATTAGGTGAAATTGAGTCTTGCCTTCCCAGCCAACGGTAAAAATCATCTCCACTAGCACCAACTGACGAGCGCCATGCCGAGTACTCATTTAAGGCGACTAGTGACCGATAAATCTTTTTGGCCCATGCCCTCGCCAACGGATAAGAGTCAAGCTCAGAAACTATTTTTTCAACAGCAGGATTAATTTCCAGATTAGTTAAATTCTCTCGTGCAAAAGTTACTACATCAAGAGG
>SXGR01516631.1_pt1 | contig 31139 bp, 17 predicted proteins | sample 3174711 | NCBI WGS metagenome assembly SXGR01 (sample SAMN11356860, study PRJNA531348) | freshwater metagenome | isolation source: freshwater sample F1-60 | place: China: Fuxian Lake, Yuxi | collected 2017-12-25 | reverse complement strand
GCATCGGAGTGTTCGGCGGCGGGTTGCCGACGGATGATGCCGGCGTTGTTGACGAGAATATCAATCGGCGCGCACTCAGCCCTCACTTTTTCCAGGAAACCATACAGCGCGGCCCGATCCGAGAGGTCGCACGAAAACCCCTTAAACGATCGACCCGCGGCGCGAACCCGCTCCGCCACAGTGCCGGGACTCTCCGCGAGCGAAGCACTCACGCCGATGATATCCGCGCCGGCCTCGGCGAAACCGACCGCGATTGCCTCGCCGATTCCACGCCGGCAGCCGGTGACGAGCGCAGTCTTTCCGCGGAGGCTGAATTTTTCGGGTAAACTCATGGTGTGTCGTCCTGACAGGAAAGAAGAACCTTCATCGTGGAGGGATCGGCCTCCAAGCGGGGAAACAACTCGGCGATCTTGTCCAACGGGTGGACTTCAGTGATGAGGTCGGCCAGCGGAAGCTCGCCCGAGGCAATCAGCTGGATCGCGTTTTCGTAATCCTCAGGTTCGTAGACGCGGGCGCCGATCAACCGCAGTTCTTTCCAGAAAAACTGGAAAAAGTTCACCTCGACCGGCCTCGCATGGATGGCCACGAGCACCACGCGACCCCGAATCGCGAGAAGGTCCGGCAAACCCAACACCGCGTGCTTCGAACCCGATACTTCGAAAACGACGTCCGCGCCGCTCTCGTTCGAACGGGCCCGGACAAGAGCCGGGAGGTCGCTTTGCATCGGATCAAACGCCTCGAAGCCCAACTGGCGGGCCAGCGCCAGCCGGAAGGGATTGATCTCGGCAACCAAGACTCGCGCGCCGGCATGGCGTGCCACCATCGCCACGAGCATACCAATGGGGCCGCCACCGATCACCACCACCAGTTCTCCCGGCGCCACCGCGCCCAACCGCACGTCGTGGCACGCGACCGCCAACGGCTCTGTCAGGGCCGCCGTGCGGAGATCAACACCGCCCGGCAGTCGGTGCACCGTGAAGGCCGGAACCGTCCAGGACGACTGAAACGCTCCGGGTGAATCGATGCCGAGAAATTTGAGTCCACGGCAGATGTGGTCGTGTCCCCGGTCCGCCGGAGTCGCGGCGCGGTGGTCGAGCGGTCTCACCACCACGGAATCGCCGACACTGAGATGTTCAACGCCCGGACCGATCTCACCGACGGTGCCGGACATTTCGTGCCCGATCACTTGCGGAGCCTTGATGCGATGATCCATCGCGCCGTGAAAAATGTGGAGGTCAGTGCCGCAGATTCCGGCGTAGGCGACGTTGAGTCGCACTTCACCCTTTCCAGGCGGGGTGAGCGTTCCCGCACCGAGCGTGATTTTCCTGGGACCTGCATAGTAGGCGGCAGTCATGGGTGGCAGAGTTTCGTAGGTTCAGAAAACGATCACGCCCGAGCCGCGGACTTCGACTGACTCCCCGGCCTCGACGAATCGCTGAAAGACGCTCCACAGGTTCGCGGGCACGGCGCGGTTACGGTCGGTGAGGAAGAACAGAAATTCCGGGATGGCCACTTTCGTGAAACCACGCCCGCGCAGGTCTTCCTCGATGCTTTCCGGACTTCGTTCAGCCGTCGGAGTGAGCACGAAGACCATGCCCGCCTTGCGGCAGACCGCCACCGCATGACCGGAACGGGCGACGATGTAGCGCAGTCCCGCGAGTTCCTCCGGCACCACGTTGATCGTGTGAGGTTGATCGCGAAAGACCCGCTGGTTCGGCGCGGCCACGTGCAACGCCGTGGGCGTGTTCTCGGGTGGCGCGAAAAACTTCCCCGTGGCCAACAGCTTCCGGATCTCGGCCCGGTCGGGGGAAATCTCCAGTTCGGCGGCGGGCGCTTTTCGGAGCGGCGCGCCCTCTTCATTCTGCCGCGGTCTCAGAAAGCGTCCGTCTTTCAGCCATGGGCGCGGGTTGATTCCGGTCGCAGCGTTGATCAGCACTTTGAAGCGCGCGGAAGATTTCGTCGCGGCCGGCGCGGAGTCCACGCGGTCTTGGATTCCTTCGTGCTCCGGATCCGAGATCGCGCGTGCGCGCAGCACGTCGTCTTCCTTGAACGTGGAGAGCAGGATTTGGCCAGCGTCCATGCGGTCGTGGTCGTAGGTGATGCGAATCGTTCCGTCGGGGGCCTGGGTGCCGTCGGGATAGGAGCATGCTCGTTCGTCGAGCATCAGGCCGCCCTGCCACGATTTGCCGTCGTCGTCCGAGAGGTAGGCTTGCAGTTGTTTGCGGCCGACGGGTTTTCCAGAAAGCGGGCCGTGCTTCACCAGCAGCAGGCGACCCGACGCGAGCCGCCGAAGAAAGAAACGCGTCGGCGTGTGCGGGAGCGTAGTCGGTGAAACGGGGGTCCACGTTCTGCCGGCGTCCACCGAGACACTTTCACCGATGCCGTAATTTGTGCGCACGAGCATCCACAGCGAGCCGTCGCGACGCTCCACGATCATCGGCTCGTCGCACTGCCGGTCTTCGATGCGGGGAATGCCCGCGGTGCCACGTAATTGCCACGTCGCGCCGCGATCGGTCGAGGCGAGCACGCGACAGCTTTGATCGCGACGCCAGATCGCGGCGGGCAGCAGCCAGTCGCCGTTGGCGAGCACAAGGGGTTTGTTGAGCGCGATGCCATCGCCAATGAGCCGAGGGGCCGACCAGCGCGGGTCGGCGTCCCCGGGGTTTTCAGCTGTGATGGCGAAAATCTTCGGCGCGCTCGTGTCCTTGTCGGGATTCTGAAACCAAAACAGCCACATCCGCCCGCCGGGATCGAGCCACAGGCAGGGATCGGACGCGCGGATCGGCCCGAAGCCGTCCGGATCGATGACAAACTTGAGGTCGCTCCACGTGCGGCCGTCGTCAGCGCTCGTGGCGGCGACGACATAGTTGTAGCGATCCTCCTGCACAGGGCCGGCATACCACGCAGCCCAGAGGCGGCCGCTGGGAGCGCGCTCGATCGTGGGGATGCCCTGGTATTTTCGTTCGGCGGCACCGTAATCGGCACCCGGCTGGAAGTTGATCGGCGGCGCGTGCTGCGCCGAGGGCTCGGCGCCTCGCAACCCACCCGCAGCGAGAAGCACCGTGATGACAAGAAACCTGATGATACGTGCGACGTGAAGCATCGGTCGTCAAAAATCGAGCGTGGTGGTAAGAATGAAATTCCTCGGGCGCCGCAGCGTGTAGCTGACGCCGACCGGCGCGTATTGCGGACCGAGCACGCCTTCGCTGTCGGTGCTCACTTTCACGAGCCGCACGTCCTGCCAGTTCGGAAGATTCTGCACGTTAAGCTGCAGGCGCAGCATGACGCCACGCGGCAGCTTGCGCTGATAACGGAGCATCGCGCCGAGATCCAAAAAATCCTCGCCCATGATCGGCTGGCTAACGTCGATGATACCCTCGGGCACACCGGCGGCGTTAAGCTTGCGGCGGTAGCCGGCGACATCGGCGCTGCGCCAGCGAAAATTGCCGCCGACGGACCAGCCTTTAAGCGGACCCTGCGCGTCGAATTCGTGCGTGGCGACACCGTTGACCGCATACCTTCCGCTCCAATTCGTGGCCTGACCCTCGAGGGCGCGCTCATCGCGGTATTGGCGCTCGGCACCGCTGGCTTGGTTTTCCAAATAGAGCGCGTCGGTCGCGGCTTGGAGACGGTGGGCCGCGTCCTGTGGATTCAGATCAAACTGCGCCGACGACTGGCCGGCCTCGATCTTCCGCAGTTCCGCGGCAAACCGCCGCCACGTGGCGAGGCCCTGGTAAGCTTGCGGCGTGTCGAGGTATTTGCCGTAGCCGAGGAGGTGATCGCCGAGCACGTTTTCGTTGATACTGCCGGTGAGGGACACGCGCCAGCGGCGGCTCGGATTGAGAATCGCGGTGAGTTCGTAGCCGGTCGCGTCGAAATTCCAGTCGGTAGCCACCGTCTGCGCGGGATCGACCGGGTAGAGGCCGCTCGGTGGCAGCGTAGTGAAATGCGAGTCTTGTGAATAATTCGCCCGGAGGCGGTCCACGATGCCGCGCGCGAATCCGACGTAGCTGCCGCCGCCGCGAATCTGATTCCTGATGCTGTTCTCGAAGCGGTTCAACGAAACCGACAGGCGTCCGTCGAACACGTGGACGCGCACACCGAGGTCGCGCGACTCGCCGGACTGGTTGCCGGGCCGTTCGCTGAGAAACGTCACCTGCGAGGGGTTGGTGGACGGCGTGAAGTTCTCCGACTGGTTGTAGGTGAGCCCGAGCCACGGAAGCACGTTGAGCACGGCGCTGGCGGTCTTCGTGTCGGCGGCGACGGAAACTTCCGGGGTGGTCTTGAACGGCACGTCGCGCGCGAGGCTGTAGTAGCGGCGGAGCTCGCTCGTGGTCGCGCCGGGCACGGCGGGGTCCGCCCACTCCCGATACGGCGGCTGGCCGACGAAGCTCTCGGTGGTGTCGCGCCGCCAGCCGAAGAGCGTGATCAGCCGCCGGTCGAGCCAGCGCCCCTGCCAGCCCAGCGAGTAGGAGTCGATCCGCTCGCGTGTTTTGGTCGCGGCGACGAACGGGCGCGCCACGAGATCAATCGGACCGACGGCGGCGGGCACCTTTCCGACAATCTCCCTCTGCGCGGAAAGTCGCGCCAGCTCCCGCCCGACCCACGCGAAATCCGGCACGGGATACACGGGCCGGCCGCCGATGTAGTAAGCGCGAATCGCGATCGCGTTCACGGCGTTGAGCGGGTCGGCGTTCCAGTTGGTCACGCCCACGGTGCCGCGGTTGAGCCAGCGCATCGTGTCCTGGCGCAGCGTGGTCTCCGTCGTCTGCGCGAGCAGGCCGACGTTGTGCTGGGCCAGCCAGCGGTGGACGCGCGTCAGATCGCGCTCATACCAGAGCGTGGCGCGGTAGGCGTCGCGGCGCTGGCGGTATTCGCGATACTGGTTGTTGGCCGATTCACCGTAGGGCTGAAGAAAGCCGGGGTTGGGGGTGCCATCGACCCAGAAACGGTTGGGATCGATCGTCACGCGGTCGAACGAGCTTGGACTGAAGTCGCGCGCGTGGCGCATCCAGCTGCCGGCGAATTCGACGTGCAGGTCCTTCGTGATGCGTTGCTCGACAAAAGCCTGCGTGGTGCTGCCACGCGACTGGTCCGAGGGATCGTCCCACGTGCCACCTTGGAGGTTCGTCTCCTTCGCGATACCGAAGAGTTTGAACGGATCCTGCGTGTGAACTTCGGTGGCGAGCGCACCGTTGAACTGATGCCGGTTGAGGTTGAACTGGAAACGCCAGTTCACGATCGGCTGCGCAAGCGGCAGACCTTGCATGAGAATGACCGACTGGCCGGTCACCTGGCCGAGGGCATTGCGCGGATCAAAGGCGTTTTTCTGCGCGGCCGTGACCGCGGCCGTCGGGGGAAAATCCACCGTGGGGCGGCCCTTGGCGATCCACTGCATGGCACCGTTGTCGTAGGCCCACGTGAGCGGGACGATGTTGCGCTCGACGCGATAGTCCTCGCGGTTGACGGAAATCCGCGTCCCGGCGAAGGGCCGCGCCGTCACGCCGAGGGTGATGCGCTTCTGGTTCGCTCCCTCGAAATCACGGAACTCCCTCCTGCGGTCGAAGAGCGCGTTGAGGCGCAGCGCGAGCCGGTCCTTGAGCAACGGTTGGTTGTGATCGAGCGAGACGCGATGCGAGGACCACGTGTCGTAGCGGTATTGAAACTGGGTGATCGGCCGGTCGAGGCGGGCGCGCTTGGTCGTGGACTCAGTCACGCCGTCAGCCGTGCCCACACCGAAGAGCAGCGAGTTGGGGCCGCGCGAGAGGGTGACGCGCTCAACGTTGTAGGTGTCGCTGGAGACGAAAGAGCGGAAGTAGTCGCTGGCCCCGGCGACCGCGCCCTCGTTGTTGACGAAGCCGCGGATCGCCATCGGCTGGCCGTCGCCGAAGCGCAGGAAGCCATTGTGCCGTGTCGGATCGCCTTCCACCGTGTCGACGCTTGGCGTGAAGATGAGCGCTTCCGCCGGAGACGTGGCCGCCAGATCCTCGAGAAAAGCGGGCGTGAGCACCGTGAGCGGCGCGGCAATGTCGCGCAACGAGGTCCGCATGCGCGTGCCAGAGGTGGATTCGAGCGCGGCATAGCCAGAGTCGCGACCGGCATCGACGGTGAACGGCGAAAGCTCGACGATTTTGCCGGGCTCTCCTGCAGCCGGTGCGGGTTCGCGAGGCGTTTGCGCGGACAACGCGAGGCCGCCCAGCGCGGGAGAGACCAACGCGAAGCAACGCCGGAGTGTGGTGCGGGTGTGAAGGGTGAGGTTCATGGGGTGAATCTGCGGCGGCGGCCGCGCAGGGGTTAGCGGAGATGAAGTTCTGTTTTCTCCACCTGAATGTAACTGCCGGTGCGAAACGGGCCGCGACCGGCCACGCTCACGCTCACGATATTTGCACCGTGCCGGAGTGCGTCCGCGGGCACGGTGAAATCGATCCGTGTGAGCGATTGCTTGCTCACATCTTTCAACAACGTGAAGGGCGTGACCGACGGCGGCTGCGGAGCGGGCGAGTGGATCTCGGGATCTTTCCACGCGCCGTCGCTGTGCGCCGGGGTGAGCAGGTGACCGTTGACGGCAACCGCGAGTCGATCAGTCGGAAGGTGGTTGAAGCAGATCAGTCGCAGGGTGGCGCTCACTGGTCCGGGGAGCGGATTCCAGAGATAGACCGGCACCTCGGCGGGCGTGCCGTCGTTGCGTAGGCGGACTGGCAGCGGGGCGTGGAGATTTTGGGAAAAATAGCCCTCGCCGTTCGGATACCCGCCGCGACGCTCCGCCGCGTAGAAGCGTGGTTTAGCCCGGATCGTGGCGAGGCTGCCGACCTCGGAATTCGCCAGCTCCTGGGGTGCCGGGCCGGGCTTGGCCCCGATCTCGGTGGCGAGCGCAGGCGAACCGGCGGCCCAGTTGAAGGTGCCCACCGTGTCGGCGCCTTGCGCCCAGAAATTCTCGAATACTCCCCGGAGGAATTCGATCGATTGTATCTGGTATCCGTCGGTCGCATGCCAGCCGTCGAAGCTCGGCAACAGTTTGATGCTTGTTCCGGCGGTGAGTTTCCGAAACGACGGCAAATCCACCCGCATCGTGCGCGTGCCCAGCACCATGATGTCGACGAGGTTTTGCCGCGCCCATTTCTCCACGTCGTAACCGTCGGTCCGGCAGCCCTCGAGGTTTTCCGGGATGCGCACCGCCAGCAGGAAGGGCCGGCCGCGGGCGGCGCCACGCGCCAGCAGCATTGCGCGCACGTCGGCCACGAAGCGGGTGATGCCGTCGCGCAGCTCCCACTGCCGGCCCGGCGGCAGGTGCGGCGCGTGCCGTGCGAAATCAAGCTGGAAGCCGTCGAATTCGTAGCGCTCCGCCACCTCGGTGAGAATCGCCAGCTTGTGCTGGCGCACGCCGGGCACGGCCAAATTCCAATGCCCCTGCCACCACCACGACTTGATCACCCAGTCGGGATGCTGAGCCTTCACCGGATTACGCTCCTCCATCTCGGTGCCGCCGCCGATGCGAAAGCCGCCGTGCCCGCGCTCCACTTCGTTGACGCGGTGATTCCACCAAATCTCCTTCTGCCGCTTTCGACCCTCCTCAATCATCCGCTGGATGTAATCGATCCCCTGTTCGTGCCACCGCAACAGACCTGGATTGCGGATCATGGGGAGGATCTTGCTGCGATAAGGCGCAACGCCTTCGTTGGAAACATCGAGACAGATTGCGTCGATCTGACTTCCGGGCTGGTCCGCATAACCGAATCGGTAGCGCATCATGGCTTCAATATTTCCACCGAGCAGCTCCGGCGGTTCGAATGACGCGGAGTCGTATTGGCAGAAAATCCGCCGCGGGCGATCGACGGCAGCGAGATGCGCCGCGCTGAGCCGCAGCGGTGCCGGCGCGACTTCGGCCGCCACCGCCACAATCGTCGGGAGTAACAGTGCCAGAGCGCAGCAAAGCAGGAGGGGTTTCATCGGTTGAGGTTTCCGCCGCCAGCCGAAGCAGAGAGCGGACTGATGGAGTGAAGACGGCGATTTGGCAAAAATGGGTTATTGCCGGTGAAATCACTTTCGCTTTGACGCGCAAACGAGTGTGCTGCGGGTCAATTCCCCGCGGTCAGGTCCGCGTTTTTTTCATCGTAGTGTCCACGTCTCCCGAAGATTCCCGCTGGTTCATCTTGGCCGTGCAGTCGCACGAAGCCGAGTTGCGCGGCTACCTGCGCCGTCAGTTTCCGGCACTCGACGACGTCGACGACCTGGTGCAAGAGACCTTCGGCCGCCTCTGGCGGTCCCACCTGCTCGGGCCGGTCGCCAATCCGCGGGCCTTTCTTTTCGCCGTCGCCCGCAACCTCGCGTTTGATCGTCATCGCGCGCGAAACGGATTTATCTTGAAACCGATAACCGAAACGGACGCCGAGAACGTCTTCGATGAGGAGCCCACCGCCGCCGAACATGCCAGCCGCACTCAAGAACGAGAAATCCTCCGCGCCGCGATCCGGGCGCTGCCGGACCGCTGTCGTGAAGTCGTGCTCCTCCGCTACATGGAAAGTCTCACCTATAAGGAAATCGCCCAAAGGCTTAATATCTCCCCTGAAACCGTGAAAATCCACCTCGCCAAGGGCCTCCGCTGCTGCGTGGCCCATTTTCAAAACGCCGAAGGAAAATCCCCGTGAAACCCAACGACAAACATCACGATGCCGGCAGGATCGAACACGAGGCCGCCGACTGGATCGCGCGCCGCGCCGGGGGACTCACATCCGCGGAGGCCGCGGAGTTGGATCGCTGGTGGCGGGCCGACGAGCGCCGTGCCGCGGCGCTCGCCCGCCTCGAAGCGGCCGAAGACCGGCTGCGCGGGCTCGCACACTTCGCCGCCGACGGGGAATTTCGCGCCATGCTTCCCGTTGCCGGCACGACGGCGCCGCGCATCCACTGGAGGGTGTGGATGCCTTGGGCGGTGGCCGCCTCGATGGCGGCAGCGTTTTTCCTTACGCGGCCCGGTGCGGGCCCGGCCGAGGCGCCGCCGGTTTACGCCACCACGGAGCACGGCTATCAACGGTTGATGTTCGACGGCGTGATCGTGCAGCTCAACGAGCGCACCGTGCTACGGGCCGCGGACGATCGCGCCTTGGCGGAGCTGGTGCGCGGCGAGGCGTGCCTCGCCGTTATCGCCGGGGCGCGCGGGTTCTCTCTCCAAGCAGGGAAACACATCGTCCGCTGCATGGCCGGGAATGTCGTTGTGCGAGTGGCCGACGGACGCGTCTCCGTGCTCGTCACCGCGGGCAGCGCCGAGATCCAGGCCGGCCGCGGAGAGCCCCGGCGCGTCAACGCCGGCGAGCGGATGACGATCGACGATGTGGGCATCACGCCGGCGCGTTCGGAACAACTCGCACCCGCGCAGATGCAGGATGTTCTCGCTTGGCAGGCGCCACGCCTCCCGTTTGCCGAGACCCGGCTCGCCGACGCGCTCGATCAGTTCAATCTCTACAACTGGGAACAGTTCGAATCGGTGGATCGCGCGCTCGGCGAACGGCGGGTGAATGGCGTGTTTCGCGCCGACAACGCCGACACCTTCGCGGCCTATCTGCGCCGCGAACACCGCATCGTGGCCGAACGCGTCAACCGCACCTCGTCGTCCGATCGCAACAGCCCCGGGGGCGTTGCCATCCTCCTGCGCCTCGCACCGTGAATCTTCTCCTCGTCTTTTTCAGTGCGGCATGCGCCACGATGGTCGTGGCATCAGCGGCACGTGGAGCCGAAAGTCCGGCGCTTGTCCCAGTGTCCGTGAGACCGGCCGACGATCCCCACTACGCCGACGACCAGCGGCAGTTCCAAGGCATTCCAAGCATCGCCATAACTCCGGGCGGACGGCTATGTGCCACGTGGTATTCCGGCGGCGCCGGCGAAGGACCGGACAACTATGTGCTCCTCGCGACGAGCGCGGACCGCGGTCGCACGTGGTCAAAACCCGTGCAGGTGATCGATCCGCCTTCGCCCGTGCGCGGCTACGATGCCGTGGTGTGGTGCGATCCGCGCGGTCGGCTGTGGTGGTTTCACGCGCAGACCTACGGTTCCTGGGACGGTCGCGCCGGAGTGTGGGCGAGAGTCTCTACAAACGCCGACGATCCGCTGCCGACCTGGTCCGAACCACGGCGCATCGCCGACGGCATCATGTTGAACAAACCCACCGTCACACGCGGCGGGCGGTGGTTATTTCCCATCGCACGCTGGGCGCTGAAGCCGAGTGCCTCCATGCCCGGCGGCAAACGTCCACCGATTCCGAATCCGCATCTCGCTTGGGACCCCGACGCGACCGGCAGCCACGTCTACAAAAGCGACGACGCGGGCGCCACGATTACGCGCCTCGGCACGGCAAAGATTCCTGATGTGCGTTACGACGAGCATCACGCCATTGAACGGCGCGACGGCACACTCTGGATGCTCGCACGCACCAATGCGGGAATTTCCGAAAGCACGTCCGCCGACGGCGGCGCCACGTGGTCTCCCGGCCAGCCCTTGGCGATCCCCAACGCGCCGTCGCGTTTCTGCATCCGCCGTCTCGCGTCCGGCCACCTGCTGCTCGTGAAACACAATCCTCCAATGGACCAGCCATGGCTGGTGGCCGGCCGCGTGCAGCCCTCCTGGCGTCAGCGTTCGCACCTCACGGCCTATCTCTCGACGGACGACGGCCTCACGTGGCAGGGCGGCCTGCTACTCGACGATCGCCTCGTCGTTTCCTACCCGGACGCCGATCAAGGCCCCGACGGCATCATCTACGTAATCTACGACCACAATCGGGAATCCGATCGTGAGATCCTCCTAGCGCGATTCACCGAGGCGGAGGTGGCCGACGGAAAAATCTCCCGTCCCGGTTCAGCACTTCGCCTGCTCGTGAACCGCGCCACCGGGGCGCGGCCGTAGCATGACTCCGATAGGTTCGCGCTGAAAAACTCCCGGATTTTCTGAGGAGCAACTATTCTACTGCCAATCGCCGCATCACTCGTCCTTCCCAATCTTCGTCTGCACCGTCGTCGCCTTCACCTGGGCCAGGAAGGCCGTCAACGTCCGATCCAGCTCCTTGGTTTTCTCCGGCATCTTCGCGGAAAGATCGTTCGCCTCGCTGAGATCTTTCGAGAGGTCGAACAGTTCAAGCGTCCCGGTCTTCCACGTCTTCACCAATTTCCAATCCCCCCAGCGCAAAGCGGACTGGGCATTGCGATCATGCGCCTGATGGAAGATCAAATAGGGGCGCTGGCGCGGCACCGCCCCCACGCCGGCATTGCGCAACACGGAGGTCATGCTGCCGCCGTCGATGGTCGCGGGCAGCGCCGGCTGGTAGCCGGCGAGTTCGGCCATCGTCGGCAGAAAATCGAGGCCGGTCACGGGCACGTTGCTCACGCTGCCGGGCTTCACGCCGGGGCCGAGCACGATGAAGGGCACGCGGATGCCGCCTTCATACATGTTCGCTTTCGCCCCGCGCAGCGGATGATTCAGCCCGAGCCCGAGATCCTTGCTGCCGGGCAGGCTGCTGCGCCCACCGTTGTCGGAGAGGAAAAAGACGTAGGTGTTTTCGTTCAGCCCGAGCGCCCGGACTTTTTCCATGAGCCGGCCGATGCCCGCGTCGAGGTCGTCGGTCATCGCGGCAAACGTCGCGAGATTGTGCTTCTTTCCCGGCGTGAGCGCCTTTGTGCGCTCCATCGCCGCCGCGCTGTGCTGAATGGCAAGATGCACCGCATAGTGGGAGACTTGCAGATAAAACGGCCGCGCCTCCCGCGCCTGCTCCTCGAGAAACGCGCACGCGCGATCCGTGACGCTCACGACGCGCTTGGGATCTGCGTGGAGGAGGTCATCGCCGGCGTCGCGGCCGCTGCCGGTGGCGTTGCCCGTGAGGCCGTCGCTCACATCGTAGCCCTGCTCGGCGGGGCTCACGTTGTCGTAGCGATGATCCCATTTGCCGAAATGCGCAGCGCGATAGCGCGGATCGGCCGCTTTGAGCATGCGCGGAATATTCAACTGCTGCCGGTAGACGGCCGGCCAGCCCTCGCGGTCAGCTTGATACTCGTGGCGCGCGGGTGTCTGGGAAATTTGCAGACTCCGTCGCGTGGGGCAGCAAAACGGCGCCGGCGAGTAGCCGCTCGAAAACACCATGCCCTGCGCCGCGAGCCGCTCGATATTCGGCGTGCGGAAATAGTCGCTGGCCGTCTCCGGGTTGCCCGGGATCATGCGCTGCGACGTGCCCACCCAGCTCTGATCGTCGGACAGAATGACGATGAAGTTGGGCCGCGCCGGCTTGGACGCATCCGCGGCGGGTAGTTCGACAAGCGGAATCAACAGCAAGAGGGCGAGCGTGAGGCAGGGGCGTTTCATGATGCTTTCTGGTGAAGTCCGAACCGCCAGGCCCGGACTTTCGCGGATGTTTTTTTGGAGTTTCTGCGATCGGGCGGTCGCCCGCTACGGCTCATCGTCCCCGAGCCCGAGCTTCTTCTTTCGCTTGGCCTCGGCCTTGGCCTGATTCGGCGGGGGCAGCAATTTGATCTGCTCCAAGCGATCGCCGAGGTGGCTCGCCTCGGCGGCGGGGCGGCCCAGCGCGCCGCGGGCGCCGACGAGATGCATCCGACGATAGAGGTGCGGCTCGGCGGCACTGCGTGAGGAGAGGAGCACGACGGCGTCGGGGTGGGCGTTGCGGATGAGCGCCGAAGGGGTGAAGCCTCGATCGTTCGACGTGATGGCGACGGCGCCCTTCAGCCACGAGCGCCCGCCGTCGGTGGTGTTCCACCAGGCGATCTCGTGCGCGTGGCCGGTGCTCTGCCCCAGAATCATCCGCACGTGGGTCGGCGAATCGACGATGAAGTCGCCGTCGTTCAGCCTGTCGCCGCCCGCCCCGATCGCGACAGGTTTTTGCCATGCCTTTCCGTCCCAGCGATAATAGCGGAGATCTTTTCCAGCGGGGAAAACCAAGTGCGGCCGGCCGGCCGAATCCACGTGGGCGGTGCCATGCGTGGTCCGCACGGCGCCGGTGTCTTCGATGAGCGTGAGTTGGTCGGCGGATTCCTTGGTGACCGGCAACCTGAGCTGCGTGCCCTGGACATTCGACCACTGGCCGCTCCGGGTATCGAAGAGCATGTAGTAGGTGTTTTGGCGGTGGGCCGTGTGCTTCGGATTGGCGCACGGGTGGTAGACGTAGGAGGCGGTGATCGTGTCGCCCTGGCCGTGGTCGAACCACGCATACCACGCATCGTTCACCGTCGGCGAGGCGGAGCTGACCCTGTGTTTCAAGACGGAAACGGGCGCGGCAAAGGTGCGGCCGTCGTCCGTGGACTTCTGATAGACCCAATCGCTGCGGTGGCCACCGTGCCGGTAAAACAAATACAGGTCGCCGTTGGCGAGCTTCACCCACTGGTTGTAGGTGCCGTGGGCGGGCAGGTTTTCCACCACGCGCCACGCCGAGATGTCGCCGGGCCTGAGGGAGACGACGTGGGTCATCTTGCCCTTGGTGCCCATGAAGAACTCGCCGAGCGGATTCGGGCCATGCTTGGGGTCGCCGCCATGCGAACCAAACACGAGGTGGAGGTAGCCTTGGCGATCGACGATGAGCGCAGGCTTGCCGTGATTGTCGAGTTCGGCCGGGTCGATCTGGTCGGGCGATTTGCCCATGGTGCTCACGCCCGCCTTCTCCGGCCCGATCCACCGGCCGGTGGCGTGGACGTAAGCGGCGACGTAGGCGTCCTCGTGCGGTCCCTGATAGGCGACGTAGGTCACGCCCTTGAAGTGCTCGCCGACCGGATGCTGAAGGTTGCTGATCGGATTGCCGTAGCCGTTGTCGGCGAAGTAATCGACGCTGGCGGCGGCGCAGGCACCGTAGGTGCCCAAGGCGCCGAGCAGAGCAAAGAGCCGCCGAGCGGTGGATGCGGCGGAGTTCGTCATGGGACTGCGCGCGTGTTCAGTTGTAGATCGAAGGTCGTGCTCAGGATGAACTGGCGCGGGTCGTTGATGCGATACGCGAACGGCCTGCCATCGGGGTTGACGCCGACCGCCTGAAGGCTGCCGCTCTCCTGCACGTTGCGCACGTTCAGCTGAAATTTCACGCGAACGCGGTCGCCGAAAAGTCGCAGGCGGTAGCTCGCCGAGCGATCGCCCCAACCCCAGTAGTCGGCGAAAATGAAGCCGATGTTTGGGGCGGGCCGGTTGGGCTGCGGGCAAACTGGCGAGCGAGGCGAGGAGCAGCGCGACGACGGCGATGGCCGAGAATTTCATGGGAGGGACAGCGGAAAGATCAGAGCGCTTGGACCTCGGTGAAGTAGGCGCCGCCGGCCGCACCACTCTTGTTGTAGAGCCAGGTGGTCAGTTCGGTTTTGCCGGCGGGGAGATCCAACTCGAACACGACGCCCTTGGTTCCGGGTTCGACGGCCAATTCCTTTTCCTGCCCGGCGATCCGGAGCTTGGCGCGCACCGCTTCTACCGGCTTGTTCGCCTCGGCCGGCCACTGGCGCAATGTCAGCCGGTAACGCCCGGTCTTCTTGACCTCGACCATCCACGGACCGGTGACGCGGGGCAACTTGGAGATCGTGCCAAAATTCCACGGCGGATTTCCCGTGGGCAGATACCAATCCTGCGAGGTGAGCCGCACGGGGTTCTCCGCCGGATTGCCGAGATCGATCGCGACGGGGGTCAAGCGGGGCGAGACGGATTCCCAATGCGGCAAGTAGAGCGCGCGCAGTTCCTCGAACACCCGAGGGAGCGCGGCTGAGAGGTCCTTTCGCTGGGCGGGGTCCGTGCCGAGATCGTAGAGCTCCTTCCCGTTGATCAGCCGCCAACGATCCCGCATCACGCAGGTATGCTCCCACGCGCGGGGCGGCGCGTCGAAGCCGGGGCCGCCGTAGTATTGCAGGACGAGCTGCCGGCGCGCGGGCGGCGCGTCGGCCCGCTTGAGTTGGGCGGCAAAGGAAACGCCGTCGGGCCGATGCGTGGTCGGCAACGTGATCCCGCAAAGCTCCGATAAGGTCGGCAGGACATCCAGGTGGGCGGCGAGCGAGGCCAGGTCGCGCCCGCCGGTCACGCCGCCGGCGCGCCAGTGAATGAAGAACGGCACGCGGTGCCCGCCCTCGTAAACCGAAGATTTTTTGCCGCGCATGCCCGCGTTATACCCCTCAAAGGCGTCCGAGTGGAGACCGTTGAACTTCGCCCCATTCGCGGTGCCGTTGTCGGTCAGGAAGATCAAAATCGTGTTCTCGGCGACGCCGCACTTTTCCAACTGCTCGCGCAGCAGGCCGAGGTTGTGATCGAGGTTGGCGATCATCCCGTAGAATTCCGGGCCGTTGCTCCACTTCACCGAGTCTTGGTAGGGCCGGCTCCATTTCGGATCGACGCGGTAGGGGCCGTGCGGCGCGTTGAGCGCTAGGTAGAGCAGGAAAGGCTTGGCCTTGTTCCGATCGACGAAGCGGCCGGCCTCGCGAAACCACACGTCGGTGCAGTAGCCCTCGAATTTCTCGAACTTCCCGTTCCGCTCGTAGGTGTCGTCGAAGTAGTCGTTGCCCCAATAGTCGGACCCCTGTCCCACGCCGCCGCAGCGGTGCCACACGACATCTTGAAAACCGCGATCCTGCGGACGGTGCGGCGCATTGTCGCCCAGGTGCCACTTGCCGATCATGCCCGTGGCATAGCCGGCGTCGGAAAACACATTAGCCATCGTCCGCTCGTCGCGGTGCAGCATCGTGCGGCCCGAGCTGGTGCGGTAGGCGCCGGTCCGGCCCGGGTCGCGCCCCGTCATCAACGCCGCCCGGGTCGGCGTGCAGAAGGGGCTGACATGGAAATCCGTCAGGCGCACGGAATCGGCGTGGAGGCGGTCGAGCTGCGGGGTCTTGATGACGGTATTGCCGTGGGCGGCGATGTCGCCGTAGCCCTGATCGTCGCTGATGATCACGATGACGTTGGGCCGGGCCGGCTGCGCGGCGGGCAGGGTGCCCGCGGCGGCGAACAGGAGCGCGACGATGAGGATCTGTCGTGGTTTCATTGATCGAGTTGGTCGCCGGCCTTGGCGTTCTTGTTTTTTCCCTTCGCGCGCACTTTCGCCGCGTCGGCCGCTTCGGGAATCCACGTCGCGAGTTCGGGCCAGAGCGGCGGGCCGTCGTTCTTTTGCGCCGCGCCGGGAGTGCTGCGACCGTCGCGCACGAACCTGGTCGCGGTCGCCTTGAGACGGTTCACGACGTCGGGATGGCGGTCGTGGACGTTGGTCGTCTCGCGCCAGTCGGACTGCATGTCGTAGAGCTCGAAGGGCGGCTCGCCCGGTTTCGGTTCGATCCGTTGCGGCGCAAGGGTGCCGCCGGAGCCGCGGAACAGATTCAGTTTCCACGCGCCTTCGCGGATCCCGAAGAAGCCGCTCCCCGAGTGATACACGAGCGGGCCGCGCAGGGGCCGCGGATAGTCTTCGCCGCGCAGCGCCGCCAGCAGGCTGTAGCTGTCCTCGCCGGCCTCGGGCGGCAATTTGGCGCCGAGGATGTCCGCACATGTCGCGAGCAGATCCACCTGGCCGACCGGTTCGGCGCAGATGCGGCCGGGCTTGATGACGGCGGGCCAGCGCATCACGAACGGCACGCGGTGGCCACCTTCGTAGATGTCGCGTTTGCCGCCCTTGAGTTCGCCGTTGCTGGCGTGCCGATACTCTTTGAGCCGTTCGGCGTAGCCGGTCTCCGCGCCGTTGTCGCTGCTGAGAAATACAAGCGTGTCGCGGGTGAGGCTGTGCGCGTCGAGCGCCGCCAGCACCTGGCCCACGCGATGATCGGTTTCCAGCATGAAGTCGCCATACGCGCCCACGCGGCTCTTGCCGACAAACTCCGGCGCGACGCTGTGCGGGAGATGCGGCGAATTGAGTGGGAGATAGAGGAAGAACGGCTGGCCCGACTTCGCCGCCGCCGCGTGGCCCGCCACGTAGGCCACGGCTTTCTCGGTGATGACGCGGAGGCACGCATCGTCGCGAAACGAAGGCGCGATCTCGATGTCGCCCGGGCCCCGCCGCTCCGTCTCGTAGGGCGGCAGGTAACGGAACGTGTTGCGCTCGCGGTCCCGCTTCTTGCGGGTCCAGAGCGAAGGCGGTTCGGTGGCGCGCGTGTTCTCGACATAGGTGAGCACGCCGTAGTTCATCGAGGCGGGAATGCCGAAGTAGGTGTCGAAGCCGCGCTCGTTCGGGCCGTCGGTGATCGGCTGCGTCCAGTCGCGTTTTCCGATCGCGCCGGGAAACTTCATCTGGAGGTGCCACTTTCCGATCAGGGCCGTTTGGTAGCCGGCGGATTTCAGCAGCGAGGCGACGGTCATCCGGTCCTTGGCGATGAGGCAGGGGCCGTCCGAGTGCAGCACGCCGTTCTTGAGCGAGGTCCGCCAGGCGTAGCGCCCGGTGAGCAGGGCGTAGCGCGACGGTGTGCAGACGGTGGCGGCGCTGTGACCGTCGGTGAACACGATGCCTTCGTGCGCGAGCCGGTCGAGATTTGGAGTCTGGAACTTCGACTGTGGGTTGAGCGCACTCATGTCGCCGTAGCCCTGGTCGTCGGTGTAGATGACCACGATGTTGGGCCGGGATTTTTCTGCGGCGTGGGCCGGGGCGAGCGCGGCGCCCAGCAACGTGATCAAAAAGGCGAAGGTGTTTTTCATCGCAGCGGATTCAGCGGACGCACTTCAGCGCTTTGCACGGAGGAAACTATGCGCGGCCAGAAATTCCACCGTGCGCTGCATCGTCAGCTCGTAGTCGGTGCCGTTGCTCGACGGGCGGAAAAATGGCCCGTTGAAGAAGCCGTGGTCTTTCCCCTCGAAGGGCACGAGCACGCAGGTGTTACCCGCTGCGCGCATGAGCCGGGTGAAGCGCTCCGCATTCTCAAACGGCACGGTCTTGTCCGTCGTGCCGTGGAAAATAAGCGTGGGCGCGACGCCTGGGCGTACGTGGTGACACGGCGAGAGCGTCGTCTGCTGCTCAGCCTTGAAGTTCTTCGCGCCGTAGCCCTTTGCCGTGGTGTCGAGGACGGGATTGAACAGGACGAGCGCGTTGGGCCCAGAGCTAAATTTTGCGTTCTCGCTCGCTTTGTCGTCGTCAACGATCACGGCGGTGCAGGCCGCGAGGTGACCGCCGGCCGAACCGCCCGAGGCGACGATCCGGTCGGGATCGATGCCCCATTCGGCGGCGTGGGCGCGTACCCAGCGGATGGCGGCCCGCGCGTCCTGCACGCACTCGAACGGCGTGGTCTGGTTGCGGCTCTTCACCCGATAGTCGGCGGAAAAGGCCACCATCCCCTGGTCGGCCAGCGCTTGGGCGTGTTGATAAAACTGCTTCGCGTCGCCGCCGATCCAGCCGCCGCCGAAAAAGAACACGATGGCCGAGCGGCGATCCGAGGGCTTGAGGCCCGCCGGTTCGAAGGTGTGCAGCTTCAATTCGATTCCATGGACGGTCCGATAGGTGGTGAGACGAGTGGGCTTTAAGTCCGACGCAACGGCGGTGGCGGCAAACGCGGAGCGAACCGCGCCGAGACCCAGGAGCGCGGCGACGCAGAGGGTGATGAGGTGTCTCATGAGAGCGGCATTCCAATTCACTTTTAATATCAGACTAATTTGACTGGAGGTAGGAGCCTGCTCGCAGGCGATTCAGGACGTGGTCAGTGGGTGAACCGTAAAATCGCCCGTATATCGCCCGCAAGCAGGCGCCTGCAAAACCGGTGTTTGTCTCATCTTGAACGCGCATGGGAACAAGGTGGGCGGCGGCTGGGAAACCGCCGCTCCGACGAACGGCCGCCTACTGTAGCGGATGCTCTCTGAGGAGTTCCTCAGTGTTGTAGAGCATCATTCGGCCGGGATTTTTCTCGCGCACCTTCTGGACGTCGGCGGCTTTGATGGGGGCCGCATCGTTGCCAAAACTATTGCGGACAAACGTGAGCACGGCGGCGACGTCATTGTCGTTCAACATTCCGCCGAAGGGCGTCATGGGCACTTGGCCGTCGTATTTCTTGCCGTTCACTTCAAGCGGCCCGGTCAGACCATACAAAGTGAGTTTGATCAGTCGCTCGGAGTCTTGAGTGACCCACGGGCTGCCGGCGAGGGAAGGAAAGGCCGGATCGAGTCCCTTGCCGTTCGCTTGGTGGCAGGTGACGCAAAATCCCTCGCGCAGAAAAATCTGCTGACCCGCGAGGTATTGCTCCTGACCCGCGGTGTTGAGGTGGAGCGGTGCGGGGAGCTGCGGGTGCTCGGGCTTTTCCTCTTCGGCGATACCGGCGAGGCGGTCGGCGGCGATCTTCACGACGGCCTTGCTCCAGATGTCGAGGGGCTGGCCGGCGCCGATGGCAACGATCTTTTTCGCTGCCGGCACATCGGGTAACCACGAGGCGGCGACGACCGATTCCAAGCGCACGCGACCGTGCTCATCGGCGGCGGCCTTTTCCAGCAACGCAGCGTGGTCGGCGATACGGTGAGTGTTGTAACGCAGCACGCGGACGGCGGCGGCGCGGGCGTGAAAATCCGAGGAGGCGAGGAGTTCGCGCAGCAGAGGTTCGTCGACCGCGTTCATGCCCCAGGTGGTCCAGAGGGCTTCGAGTTTCGCGTGGGTGTCGGTCTGCGCGGCGGCCCATTTTTTCACGGCGGGAAGGACCTGGGCGACGGGATGGCTGCGGATTTCGCGGCGGGTGCGATAGCGCGTGCGACTCTCGGGCTCCTTGAGGTTTTCGAGCAGCGTCGCGAGCGGTGCGCCGGCGATCTGCGCGGGCTTCACGAGCGGCCGGCTCGGATACGTGATGCGGTAGATGCGGCCGTGGTTGTGGTCGCGCATCGGGTCGCGGGCGTTGTGCTGCATGTGCCCGATGAGGATATTGTGCCAGTCGATGACGTAGAGAGAACCGTCGGGCGCGAACTCGAGATCGACGGGACGGAAATTGCGATCAGTGCTCGTGAGCAGATCCTGGCGGAAGGTGGTCTTCCAACCCGTGCCGTCGTCCTCGATCTGGTGCTGCTTGATGCCGAGGAAACCGATGGCGTTACAAAGTATCAGATCGCCTTGGACGTCGTCGGGGAAGTGGCGGGAGGAAACGACCTCCAGCCCCGACGTAGGGCGCACTTTTTCGGCGGCGGGGATAAGATCGACGGTGGCGGGGGTTTTACTGCCGAAGGTGGGCTTTACCTGCATAGGCAAGGCCCAGTTCATGGCGGTGCCGGAGGTGAAGAGGAAAAAGTCCTGACCCCACCGGTCAAAGGTGTAGCCCCAAGGATTGGGGATACCCATCTGAATGGTGCGCTCCAACATCCCGCGCTGCGGGCTATAGCGGAAGAAACCACCGTCCACGCAGCGCACGGGGCCGTAGGGCGTCTCGACGTTGCTGTGCAGGAAGACTCCCTCGCAGAGCATGAACGCGCCGCTCGGGTCGGCGGTGTAGGCGCTGATGGCGTGGTGCGTGTCGTGCGTATCGAAGCCGCCGAGGACGATCTCGGAGCGGTCGGCCTTGTCGTCGCCGTTGGTGTCGCGGAGGAGGACGAGATTTGGCTCCTGCGAAACATAGACACCCTCGGGCGCGAACTCGAAGCCGATGGGCAGGTAGAGTTTGTCGGCGAAGACGGTTTCCTTGTCGGCCTTCCCGTCGCCGTCGGTGTCCTCGTAGATGAGAATCTTGTCGTTGGGCAGCGCGTCGCCGGGGCGGTAGGCGGGATAGGCGGGCATTACCGCGACCCAAAGGCGGCCCCGGTTGTCGAAGGAGAGCTGCATGGGATTGGCGAGATTCGGAAATTCCTTCTCGCTCGCGAAGAGCTCGACCTTGTAGCCCGCGGGCACGGTCAGTGCGGCGACGCCCTCGTCGGCGGGAAGAATCTGCGTGGTGCCGTTCTTGATACTCGGAGTGTAGTTCGTGGGGACCGGCGGGAGCTGGTGCGTCGTGCTGTCGTCGACCGCGAGATCGGTTTTCCGGGCGCGGGCGACTTCGTGAATAACGGTGTCGCGCAGGAGGGTCATCTCGCGGGTCTTCTTCACCTCGTCGGGATAATTCTGCGGGCCGTACGGCGCGTAGCGGCGACCGTAGGCGTGGACGCCGTTGACGATGTTGTAGTCGGCGTTCCAAAAATAATCCTTTTGCTTCACGGCACCGTGCACGAGTGCAGGATCGGCCTTCGAGACGCGCGCCTGCTCGCCGTAGAGCCCGGTCGCGAGCAGCTTGGCAACGTGTTGGTAGCCCTCGTCGTTGGGGATGAAGCCGCCGGTCGTGAGCGGTTCCTTGGCCGTCCGGTAGAGCGCCTGAGTCGGGGTGAAGAGATCGATGAACGTGAGGCCGTGTTTCTTCGCGACGGAGGCGATGGCGGCGGAGTAGAGGGCGAGGTGGGCGTTTTCTTTTTCGCCGTTGGGCAGGTCACGTTTCGCGGACTGATTTTCGAAGGCGATCGGCGAGACGAGCACGATGCGGGACGCGGCCTCACCGTTGTAGGCTTTGCCGAGCGTGTGCTGCACCCACGCGTCGAGTTCGGCCTCGAAATTAGCGACCTTCGTCGGGCCGTCGAAGGACTCGTTGTAACCGAAAAACGTGACGAGGGTGTCGGGCTTCAGATGGGTGAGCCACTGGTCGGGCGTCGGGTAGAAACCCTGGCCCTTGTGGACGTTGAGGCCCGGATGGAATTTCTCGGCACCAGGAAATGCCCACGGCGATTCGCGCGACGGATGCGGCCGGAAGCCGGGTGTGTCGCCGACGTGGCCCATGTTGCGGAAAAACAACGCGTGCTCCGGATAGCGCAGGGCGAGCTCGGTCTCGATGCGGCTGTAGTAAACATCGCGCTCGGCGAGGCCATTTCCGATAAGTACGATGCGCTCGCCCTTGCTCGGCGGAGCGACGACTTGAGACCGACGCGCGGTGGCGGCGGCCGGCTCGGTTTTCATCGCGTGCGGCGCATCGACCTTTCTCGCAGGCTGTGTGGCGCGGGCTTGCTTCTTGGTCGCCTGCTTCGTGGCGGCGGGAGGCGTGGCCGGGCTGGCTTCGGGAGCGGGCTGGGCGGCGGGGACGGGCGCGGCAGCGGGCGTGGATTTCGCGGCGGGCTCGGCTTTCGTGTTCTCCGCCTGTTTCGTTTTGGCCTTCGCATTGGCGGGCATCGGCGGCGGGGATCCCGGCGCGGGAATGGGGCTCTCGAAACCGGCGTAAGCGGACGGCTTGATCTGCGCGATGTAGCGGTGGTTGCCGTGAGTGCTCGGCTTGAAGGGACCGACGAGCGCGACGTTGAGGTCGGGCTTGATGGCGGACTCCATGCCGACGGCCCACAACGACGCGTTCACCAACATGCGGCGGTAACCGTCGTTGACGAGATTTTCGGGGACGCCGTAGAGCGTCGTGAAGACGCGGCCGACCTTGCCGGAGGCGCTCCTGTAGCTGCGCGTCCACTCGGAGGGCATGGGCGGCTTGGTGGCATCGGCGGGCGAATCGCGGGTCATGCCGTTGAGCGGCTGGGCCATGGTCAGAATCTCGCCGTCGGTGGGCTTGCCCACGTAGCCGCCCTCGTAGGCGAAGATTTCCTTTACGCCGCGCAAGATCGGATGGCTGGCAGCGGCGGGGATGATGTCGATGCGCGTGCCCTGCGTGTGATTCCGGCCGTAATGGCCGACCCAGGACTGGCCCAGTACTTGATGCCCGAAGCCGCCGACATAGTCGTCGCCTTTGTAATTCCAGGAGTATTTTTTGAACTCACCGGTGGCAGGAATCTGGAAGGCGTGCGTCGCGGTGCGCAGCCCGATGACGGGACCGCCGCGGTCGAGGTAGGCCACGATGTGTTTCATCTGCTCCGCCGGAAAATCCTGAAAGCGCAGGAAGACCACGGCGAGGTTTGCGGAGGCAAGCGCCTCGAGGCCAGGGGAGTTCGAATTACCGGGAACGATGGTGCCGGTCTTCGCATCGACGTTGAACAACACGGTGCATTTGAAGCCGTGGTGTTTCGCGAGGACGCGGGCGAGCGCGGGCAAGGTTTCCTCCGAGCGATACTCGTGATCGCCCGAGAGAAAAACGATGTGCTTACCCTTGCCCGGGCCAGCGGTGCCCTCGTAGACGAGGGAAGGCTCGGCGTGAACCGAGGAGGCAAGCCACAGGGCGGCAAGGAGGGCGGAGGCGAGTTTTCTGATATTCATGAAAAGGGGAGGGGCCGGATCAGGGGTTCGGGGAGGGGAGGGCTATGGGCTGATATTCCGAGCTGACGGTCAAGCCACTGGCGTCGACATTTAAGTAGTAAGCGGTGGTGCCGGCGGGTAGGGGGGCGGAGGCCGTGACACGGCCGGAAGTCGTTTCGAGTTTGGCCGGCGACTTCTCCCAGTCGGCGTCACGTTTGGAGATGAGGGTCGCGGCGCTCACCGCAGACGCGACCTCGAAAGTGACGCGGGCGATGCCGTCACGGATTTCCTGCGACACCTCGCGCGCCCACGGTCGGCCGGTTTCGACGATCGATTTTGCGAAGGCATAACTGTCGGGCGGGTTCCAGCCAACGGGGTGGCTGTGTTTCATGTCGAAAGGAATTGAAACCATGCGCGGGCCGGGGGCGGCGCGGTAGCTGGCCTGCTGGACGTCGAGGGGAAAGTGGGCGTCGCGGGGGCCGGTGAGCCAGAGCAACGGCATGGTGGCGTGCGGCAGGCGGAGCAGCGGCTCCCAGACTTCGCGGTAGAGTGTGTTGTCGCGGAGTGCGCGCACGTAGTTTTCGGCTGCGCGGTCGAGGGCGCCGCAGCCGTAGATGGGAATGCCAAACGCGAAACGCGCATCGATGCCCACGACGGTCGAGGTGATAATGCCGCCCCACGAAATGCCGCAGACACCGACGCGCGAGGCGTCCACTTCGGGCAAGGAGCGGAGCAAGGAATTGGCGAGCACGGTATCGGCGACGGCATGATACATCCACTGGTCGGCGAGCGGCTCGGCGGAGTCGCCGTAGATGCCCTGACGCGCCGGGCCGGCGGCGGCGTGACGCCGCCACCGGGCGCCCGGCGGCGCGCCGGCGATGCGTTCATCGGTCTGGCCCTCGACGGCGATCGAGATCGCGGCGAAGCCCTGTTCGTTCCACTTCTGCACCCACTCTTTGAAGGCGGTGCCGCCGCCGCCGTGGACCAGCACGACACCGGGGGCTTTGCCGCTGGGGTTCTTCGGCAGGCCGAGCCACGCGAAGACGCGCGTAGGTTTTCCCTGATACGCGAGGCCTTCGAAGAAGATCGGCTTGATTGAGCCGGTGGCAGCGAAGCCCTCGGCGGCGTGAACGGCCGGTGGCGCTTTCAGATCGCCGAGCGCGGCGACTTGTTCGCGTAGGCGGGCGAAGTCTGTCGCAGGCGTCGCGGCGTTACACGACAGTGCGACGATGGTCAGAAGCTGCGGGAGTATCTTTTTCGCGCGCAGTTTCATGCTCAGGGCACGAGGGCGGGTTGCTCGGAGCGCTGGGCTTTCATGGAGAACGTGGCGCGCGGCACCACAACATAGGCGGTGGGCTGCTCAGTCGCGGGAAGATTATAGGTCACGCTCCAGAGTTGGGTAGCAGCGTCGTAGTCGGTCTGCCAGAACGCCCGCGCGACGGCACCTTGCACCACTGGCTCGCGGCCGTCCGGGGTAACGCGAAACAATTCTCCCGCGTCCGCGCTCGGCAGTCCAGCCACGCGGAGCGGAATCCAGCCCAAGCCGCCCTGAAGCGTGAACGCGACTTCTCTCGATGCCGTGAACGGAACCACGAGGGGCCAACCGCTCGCCGCGTTCCTCTGATCCACCTTGAGCACCGGCCGATTGCCGACGGCCTCGTACTCGACCATCTTCCAAGTGTTGGCGCTGGTCGCGAGGGCGGCGGCGAAGCTTTTGTCCGGACCATAGTAGCGCTCGGCGGTGAGCGGGATAGGCAGCAATTCGATTAGCATGTCGACCGAATCGCCAAGTTCGAGGGCGGTGACACTGGGCGGCGGCACGATTTCTGCCGCGAGGTGCGGCTTTGTGCTGCGACTGCCTACGGCAGCAAAGAACGGCGCTGGCACATTTCGGCTGCCGAGCTTGGCGCGCCACTCGCGCACAATGAGTCCCCGTGATGCCTGGCCGACTTTTGCCGAATCAGCGCGCGTTTCGCCATGGAGCGAAAGCCACGGTTGCTCGCCACGCGCCTCCCACACGGGTAGCAAGCGGGAGCCCGTTTGCGGCTTGGGCCGGTGTTCCATCGCGAGCCCGCCGATGTTGCCCGATGCGATCAACGGAGCATCAAAGTCGTTGTAGAAATCGGCCCCGAGTTGAAAGAACGCCAAACGCGAAAACTCCACGCGACGCGTCACGTCATAACGGAGGCGGAGGTAAACGCGCAGGCAATCGTCGGTGCGCGGCAGGAAAACCTCCGTCCGGCTCCGGATAGCGTCATCCATGGACACCTCGTCGTAAATCACATGAGCCAGATTGGGGCCGTGGCTGGCATAGCGGGTGACGTTACGCTTGAAGGGCACGTAGCGGCCCTGCGGATCGAGCCGGACCATCGTGTCGCCGCCGCCGACGTTGCCCGTCCAAGCCCACCGTTCGTCCTTGGAAAACCCTCTTTGAAACAGCGGCCGGAAATCCGTCAGCAGCGCCCGGCGCATGACGCGCGCGGGTTGGAAACAAATCGACTCCCCGAAGGACCCGAGCGCGAATTGATCCCAGAAGCCGTTGTGGCCCCAACCCACCAGCGACAACTGCGCGACCGACGCCGTCGGCACGCCGCCCCAGCGCGCGAAGGTCGTGCCATAGTGAAACGCGACGCGTGAATTGGCCGGCAGATTGAACCAGGTGCGACCGTGCATCCACGCTCCCTCGTAAGGCAACGGCACGCTCGTCCTCGCCCGGTGCCAGTCTTTGCTGATTTGAACCGGGAGGCCGCTCGGACGGCCGTCGCCGTCGAGGACCATCGGCACATAGCCGATGATCGATTTCACCGGCGTGTGATCGAAGTTGAGACCGACGCTTTGAGGTCGCGCCGAACGGTTTTCGAGGGTCACCGCGTAGGACTCCCACTCGTCGAGCTTGGACTCCGGATAGTTGCCTTCCACGGCCGACGGCCACGGCGGGGCTTCAAGCCGGACAGAAGCGGAAAGCTCCTCGGCACTCCACCGCACGGTCGCCCGGCCGCGCGGATTAACCGGTTCGACGCGCACCACAATGTCGTCAGGATTCTGGAACCGATCCGATGCAATCGGCACAGCCAGGACTGCCCGCTGTTCCGTTCGCTCGGCCCAAGTTGCGGCGGCGGTGTCGCTCCGTTCTTCAGCACTCGTGGCGGTTTGCAGACTCAGGATGATGCGCACTGAGGCCAACGATTCCTCCGGCCGGACTACGAGGAGAAGCGCGAGCCGGTCGGGCCACGCGGACACCTCCAAGCGCGCGTCCGCCGGCAGGCGTTGCCCGTCCGCGGTGCGAAACTCGATGTCGTGGAGCGTAAATTTTTGAAAGAAACGTCCGCTCTCAATCAGCCGCACCGGAAATTCCAGTGGAGCGCCGGGCTGGCCGCGGGCGTTCAGTGCGAGGGGCGCACGGCCCGTGCAAAGATAGGATCGGTCGCCCACGCGAATTTCCAAATGCAACTGCGCCGGCGGGAGCGGAGCGGCGGCGAGAGTTTCGCGGATGACGATGGCTTCGCCTGCGGGTGTGGCGCGGCGGACGAACCCCGGGATCGCGATCTTCTCGGTGTCGAAGTCCGCCGCGAAGTAGCCCGTAGCGAGGCGCAAAAAACGGCGTTCGGAAGAGTAACCGGCGTTCTTGGCGTCGGCAGGGAGCGCGTTGGTGAGATAAGGCGGCCCCTCTCGCCAGCTCAGCACGGTGTGATCGCCCAGCCCCAGAACGATCTCGGAGAGCGCCACCTCGCGCGGTGCCGCCAGCGCAATAGCAACGACCGCAACGGAGAGCGCGAGTGTGCCGAGGAGCCGAGCCGGCCGCCGGCTGGCCGACCGCGCTGCTGTTGGACGGTGCGGCTTCATTCAGCCGGGCTGAGGCGGAGGGCGTGCAGGCTGGCCTTGTCGCGCGGCCCGTCCACGAGCGCGACGGCAATCGTGTGGCGCCCGGGCGTCTTGAACGTCAGCAGGCCGAAGGGATGGGAATGATAAATGGGCGACGAATTCTGCTGGTTCTGGAGTTTCACGCCCTCGTCGGTCTCGATGCACCACACGAGCTTGCCTTCGCCTTTGTAATTCGGCTCAAGCCGGTAGTCACCGGCGGACGCGACGTCGACGGTCCACACCGCGCGGCCGGTGGGTTTCCAGTCGCTGACCTGGTTGGCGTGTTTCCACTCGCCGAATTTTTCCATCCAGCGAATTTCCTTTTTGGTGGCGTCCGTCACTTCGGCGAATTCGAGGAGCAGGTTGGTCGGGAGGTTGGGATGGAGGCCAAGGGTTTGGTCGACCTGGGGGGCGGCTTGGAGTTTGAGCGCCACGACGGAAGCCGGTCGGTCCGGCGGCGCGGGCGGGAGCTGGAGTTCCGTCCAGGTGCCACGTTTCTTCCAGGTGACTGGGAGCAGCTTTCCACCGGAGACGAGACCGGCGGCGGCGATGGGAGTCTGCAGGCCGGGGAGCAGCAGGCGGCCGTGCGCGGACCAGTCGAAAACGACGAGGTTGAGCGTGTTGCCGGTGACGGTGACATCGCCCCACGGCTGGGCGTGGCCCCACGGCGAGGGGCCGGCGGAGTAGACGACCTGCGGGTAGCGTTTGATCCACTCGCCGGCCCGGGTGAGGTACTTCACCGCCTGCGTGGGGATGCGGCCGGTGCCGTCGGGCCCGACGTTGAGCAGGTAGGTGCCGCCGCGGCCGACCGTGGCCACGACCCGGTGAAGGATCTCGCGCGAGTCCTTCCAATTCTGGTCGTACCAGGCGTAGGCCCAGGAGTCGTTGGTGGTGTCGCAGGTTTCCCAGAGCCCCTCGAGGTTGCGGGGCGGAACCTCCATGTCGCCCTTGCTGGCGTAGTCGCCGAGGCCGTGGCCGACGCGGCTGCAGAGGAGGGCGTTGGGCTGCGTCTCGCGCACGAGCGCGGCGAGCTGGGCGACGTGGTCCTTCGGCATGTTGCCGGGGGTGTCGAACCAGACGTAGTTCAGCGGCCCGTAATTCGTGCAGATTTCCTTCACCTGCGGGTAACACTTCTCGCGGAAGTACTGATCGAAGGAGGCGGGCGAGCCGTCGGGGTTCTTCGTCGGGCCGTTGTTGCCGCCGGGGGCGGTCCAGTCCTGGTTGTGGGAATAGTAGAAGCCAAACCCGAGGCCGTCCGCGCAGCAGGCGGTGGCGAGTTCCTTCATCGGGTCGCGGGCGAAGGGTGAGGCGTCGACGATGTTGAAGGGATGCTTCGACTTGAACATCGCGAAGCCGTCGTGGTGCTTCGAGGTGATGATGATCCACTTCATGCCGGCGGCTTTGGCGACGCGGACGATCTCCTTGGCGTCGAAAGCGGTCGGGTTGAAGTTCTTCGCCTCGGCCATGTAGTCGGCCTCGGAGATTTTCATCTGCCGTTTGATCCACTCGCCGATGCCGTAAAACGTCTCGCCCTTCCACTGGCCGGCGAGGTGGGAGTAGATGCCCCAGTGGATGAACATGCCGTAGTTGCCGTCGCGGAAGAGCGCGACGCGATCGGAGGACTCCAGGCCGGGCTGGACCTTGGTGTCGCCCCACATCTGATCCATGGAGAGTTCGGCGGCTGGCAGCGGTTGCAGCAGGCCAAGCGCCAACAGGAGGAGGGCTGGGAGGGAGGTGGTGGTTTTCATGAGAGGAAGGGAGGAGGGAAAAAGGGGAAGGGGAAAAGAGGGGAGAGGGAGTCGGGCTTCGGCCGGGTCGGTTCAATCGAAGTTAACCACGAAATACACGAAACACACCAAAGGGGGAATTCCGAGCGGGGCTTGGTGTGGTCAGTGGCCTTGGCAGATCACCGGTCCTGCGAGCGACGTCGTTGGTTTGTTTTCGTGTCTTTGGTGTGTTTCGTGGTGGCTGCCTGGATGCTCGGGCCGGCCTCAGCGCACGCAGGTGACGACGGTGTAGTAGGCGCCGAGTTCGCCGCCATCGGCCAGAGTGAAGACGGGCGCGAGTTGGTGCGAACCCGCGGTGAGCGGCACGGTAAATGTGACCTGGGTGTCGCCCGCGGCCACGGGCTTGGTGCCGAGCGTCCGGCCGTCAACGCGCAGGACGGCCGAGATGGCGGGGACGGCGACGCCGGGCCGCGCGCGGTAGGCCTGGGAAGCACCGGGGACGTCGGGCGCGGCGGCGAGCGCAGCTGTGATGGGCTGGTTGGCCTCGACGGGCCAGCGGCGCAGGCTGATCTCGTAGGTGCCGGCGCGCACGACCTTCACGGCCCAGTGGCCGAGGTGAACGGGTTTGGTCGCGGGCGACTTGCCCTTCGATTTGGTCTCGTGGTTGGCGGCGACGGAGAGGCCCTGCGCCATCCGGATGTGCTGCTGGTTCCAGGGCGGCAGTGCTTCCTGGATCCAGTCGTGACTGTTGAGGCTGACGACGGGCTCCACGGGATCGCCGAGGTAGATCTCGGTGGTCTGGGCAAAGGTCGGCTCCAGCTCCGCCCACCATGCGTCGTAGAAGGTACGCATCCGCGCGACCTGCTCGGGGTGGTCTTTCGCGACGTCGGTCTTCTGGGCGGGGTCGCGTTTGATCGCGTAGAGCTCGCTGCCGTTGATGAGGCGCCACTCCTGCGCCATGACGGCGGTCTGCTTCCACTTGATGGGATCGCGGACGCGCTGGGAATCGGTGACGAGGAAACGCTCCGGCCACGGTGCGCCGGCCGCGGCGGGATCGAGCAAGGCGCGGATCGAGCGGCCGTCGAGTTTTACGCGGGCGGGCTTGGTCGCGCCGGTCAGTTCGAGGAACGTGGGCGCGATGTCCACGGCGTGGGTGAGCGTATCGTTGACGTACTTGCGGTTCCAGCCGGCGGCGGGCCAGTGGGCGAAGAACGGCACGCGGTGGCCGCCCTCGTATTCGCTGCCCTTCTTGCCGCGCATGCCGGCGTTGTAGATCTTCTCGCCGGTGGCGGTGCCGTTGTCGGTGGTGAAGATGAAGAGCGTGTTGGTGGCGAGGCCGAGTTCGCGGAGCAGTTCGCGCGTGCGACCGACGTTGTCGTCAATCTTGGAAATCATCCCGTAGAAGGCCGCGATGGCCTTGTCCTGCCCGGCGTACATTTCGAGGTAGCGGGTCGGCGTGTGCAGGGGATCGTGCGGAGCGTTGGGGGTGATGTAGGCGAGGAACGGCTGCTGTTTCGCCGCGCACTCGCGGATGAAGCGCTCGGCCTGGGCGAAGAAGACGTCGGTGCAAAAGCCCTTCGCCGCGACGACCCGGCCGTTGTGGAAGTATTGCCCGTCGAAATACGCGTTGTCCCACAGGTCAGGCGTCTGGCCGACGCCGCCGGCGCCATGGTGGTAGGCTTCGGTGAAGCCGCGGTCCTGGGGGCGGTAGGGGTAGTTGTCGCCGAGGTGCCACTTGCCGAAGATCCCGGTGGCGTAGCCGCGGTCCTTGAGCATCTGCGCGATCGTAACCTCGTTTTCGCGGAGTATTGAGCGGCCGTTGACGGTATGCCAGACGCCGGTGCGATCCGTCCAGTGGCCGGTGAGCAGCGCGGCGCGGGTCGGCGAGCAGGTGGGCGCGACGTGATAATCGGTGAGCTGCGTCGACTCCGCGGCGAGTCGGTCGATGTGCGGCGTCTTGATGATCGGGTTGCCGGTGCAGCCGAGATCACCGTAGCCCTGATCGTCGGTCATGATGAGGACGATGTTGGGGGCCGCCGCGGGCGCGGCGGCCAGAGCGGGCGCGGGAGCGCCCGCGAGGAGCGCGGCGGTGAGGGTCAGCGGGAGGAGGGAGCGGAACGGCGGCGGCCGGAGATCGGGTTTCATGGTCACTTGGATGAGAAAATGCTCATTCGCGTTGGGTCCGATACCCCAAAGCCTGCTTCGGTTCGGTTGGTGTAGCCACGAGCGTGAGCGAGTGGACAAGGAAACACTCGCTTACGCTCGTGGCTACCGGAAACGGACAATGTGAGGTGGTCATGATGGCGGCTTGGCCGAACGCCCCGGGATTTGCTCCGAGGGTGTTGATTCATTTTGCCGGCGTGCCCACGAACTCCTCGCGGGTGACTCGACCGTCGCCGTTTTGGTCGAAGTTTTTGAAACGCTGCTCGAGATTCGAGCCTTTCTGGCACGCGAGGTACTCGGCAAGCGTCAAGATGCCGTCGCGATTGGTG
>SXGR01528063.1_pt1 | contig 31142 bp, 40 predicted proteins | sample 3174711 | NCBI WGS metagenome assembly SXGR01 (sample SAMN11356860, study PRJNA531348) | freshwater metagenome | isolation source: freshwater sample F1-60 | place: China: Fuxian Lake, Yuxi | collected 2017-12-25 | reverse complement strand
GCCGGCGAGGTCCCGCATTGACCCGCAGTCCCGGCACGCCTCGGCGTAGTCGTACTCGCCGCGGCGGACAAACGCCCAACCGTTGCGGCAGGCGCATGCACCCTCTAGGCGCAGAACAGCAAGGCCGGATGATGTCCTGTCGGGAATGAGCTTCAAAAGTCTACCTCCCCAGGTTTGATTCCGACCGGACCGCACGGTGCGGACTGGTCAGCGTTTTTGTGCGGACTCGCGACCCGTGAGCGCGCGTTCGGCAGCGCATCGAGCTTCGCGGCGACCATCGCGACCGGCCTTTCGGCGCCTCCACACTCCGCGAGGGCTGCTCGGACTTTCGCCGGCCCGTGCCTATCGACGAGCGCGAAGAGCTTCGCGGCGCTTCCGCCGTCGAGCATGATTGGCCTCGGGTGCCGCGCGTCGACCCGGTAGGCGTCGAGCACGAGCTCTACAAGTTCGGCCATTCCCTCGCGCCCCCCGTCGGTCGCGTGCGCATGCGCACGCATGCGCGACGGGGGTCCTTGATGTCCTGTCCGGTCCTGTCCTGTCCTGTCCTGTAGCGTGACATCCGTGACATCCGTGACGTCACGCTTGTCACGCGTGACATCCGTGACGGAGCGTGACGTCAACTCGCGCGCCCTTTGCGCCCGCTTTCGGTCGCTCGCCGTCGGGTCGCCCTGGTAGCGCGCCCAATTCGGCGTCGTCCACCCGCCGCCCGACGCAGGCACGAGCAACCCCACTGACCGGAGCGCGGCGAGCACCTCGCCTGCGCGCGCCTCGCTCACGTCGCCGTCGAGGTCATCGGACGCGCGCCACGGGTCGAGGTCGTCGTCGCTTGCGACGCCGCCGCCGTCTTTGAGACGGCAGAGCACCCACGGCCACACTGCGCGCGCCCGCGCTTTTCGGACGCGAGCGTCTGCATGGACGTTCGCGGCCATCGCGAACCACGGGCCGCTCACCTGGTCTCGACCTTAGCCCGCGCCGCTTTCAAATCCCGCATCAGCTCCACCGGGTCGACCCCAAGAGCCGTTGCGAGCGCCCGCATTCTTCGGGGCCGGGGGATGCAAACCCCCTGCGCCCACTGATTAACACATCCGTATGTGACCCCTACGATGCGCGCTAGGTCAACCCGGGAAAGACCCGTTCGGGCCGACCAGTCGTCGATATAGTTAGAAAGCATGCGACGAACCTATCGCGTTGCTTTTATGTTTGCAACTGTTTTTTTATTGTTGCGCTTATGCTGAACTGCCGTTATTGTCCTGGCTGTGGCTGCGGTGGTCACACATGGAGGACGCTATGAACGCTGAGGATATCGCGCAGTTGCCGGACGGGTGGACTTCGGTCATTCAGGGCTCGCGGACGTTCTACCGCGAAGGCACGCCCGTGGTGTTGACCGCGTGTAGTCATGGATGGGTCGCAAACATGCGTGTGAGTCTCGCCGTCATCGACGCGTGCGGAGCATCGCCGGGCGATGCGCTTCGCGCGCTGGCAAACGAGCTGCGCAAGGCCGCCGACAGCGTGGAGGTGATTCTGTGAGCACCGACCGCAAGACATACATCGGCGGCTCGGACGTAGCTCGAATCGTTGGCGTTTCAGCCTACGGTGGCCCGGTCGCATTGTGGCGCCAAAAGACCGGACGCGACCACAACGAGTCGTCGCCCCTGCTCCGCGCAGGCTTGCACATGGAAGCATTCATTCTGCGCGAGTATGAAGCGTCGGGCGCTGTGCTCCGCGCCGGCCATGAGACGGCAGACGGTCGTCATATATGGGCGCAGCAAACCGCTCGACACCCGCGGTTGACCTGGGCTGGCGCCACCGTCGACACATTCGCTAACCGCGACGGGGCGCGCATCGTGGTCGATGCGAAATGCAGCCGCAAGGCCATCGACGCCAACGACGCGGAGTCAGTGCCGTGGGATTGGACGTTGCAACTTCACCATTACGGATGGATTTGCGGCATCGACCGCGCCGAGCTCGCGCTCTGCCGCGTCGGAGCAGATTGGTCGGTCGTGGCCGTGCCGGTCGCACTCGACCTCGATTGGTACGAAGCCGCGATCGTGCCCCGCCTTGCGGCGTTCTGGGCCTGCGTCGTCGAGGACCGTGAACCCGCCCCCGTCGCACCCGTCGAGCGCGACCCGCCGCCGCAGCTCGGTGACGAAGCGCAGGCCGCGTGCGATCGGTATCTCGCAGCCGGGATTCGCGAAGGGTTGGCGAATGCCGACAAGGCCGAGGCGCGCGAAGACCTGCGCCGCATTCTTGAGTCCGCGGGACTGCCGCGCCTCGCCATCGCAGGCAAACACCGAGTTTCGTCCTGGTCGATTGCTGGCCGCGAAAGCATTGACGCTAAGGCGCTGCGGGTCGAAATGCCCGACGTTGCCGAACGATTCACACGCCGCGGAGAGCCGAGCATCGGACTCCGCGTCACCACACCAGGAGAGCGCCCGTGACTGATTATCCGCTTGCCGTCGTCCGCAACGAACTTTCCGCGCTGGTCGGCGACCTCCGTGCCGCCGAGCTGCTCCCTAAACACCTGCGAGGTAAGCCCGCCGACCTGATGCTGATCATGCTCACCGGTCAAGAACTTGGACTTGGGCCGATGCAGGCGATCCGGAGCATCCACGTTATCGAAGGCAAACCCACACTGAGTGCGGACCTCATGGCCGCGCAGGCGATGCGTTCGCCGGTGTGCATCTATCTGCGACCCGTCGTCAGCACGCCAGAGCGCGCGACATACGAGACGCTGCGCAAGGGGTGGCCCGAGCCGATGGCGATGTCGTTCACCATCGAGGAGGCCAAGGCCGCTGGCCTCGCGAGCAAAGACAACTGGCGCAAGTTCCCTGCCGCGATGCTCCGCGCCCGCTGCATCGCGGCGCTCGTCCGCGCCGCATACCCCGACCTGATGATGGGCATTTACGACCCCGACGAGCTCGACGACCGCGGCGAGCCGCAATCTGTCGGAGACGTCCGGGTCATCGACGTGTCGCCCGATCCGGCCCCCAAAGCATCGCGGCTCAAAGCGAAGCTTGCCGCGCCGACTGGCCCGAGCGATGCCGTCCAACTCCGAGACGCCATCGACGAGATCGCCGCGTGGCTCCGAGAGCATAACGCTACTGAATCCGACCTGCGATCCTACATCGAAGACACGCAGGGTGCCCTGCCTCCGCCCGTCGCCCGATGGACCCTGGAGACCGCGCGGGCAGTCCTCGCCAAGCTCCGCAATGGATGGGGCGCGAAGCTCGCCGCGGGCCTTTCGGACCCCACTCCGGACCCCACGCATGACCCGCACGGAGCGCCGGACGGCCTCGACGACAACCCGTTTGACGTGGCGCCCGAATGATCGGCGAACGCGCGCTTCTCCACGTCTGCATCTTTGCAGCCGGATTCGCCGCCGCGGTCATCGTCGGCGCACGCAACGGTCACGACCTCGCAGACCGCGAACAGGAGATGGTCGACGCATGCGACGCCATCGCGCGAGACGACGCGGCGCGGTGCATGGACTACTGCCGGGCGGGTCTTGAACTCCACGCGTCGGCGCTGCGGGCGCTCGGCGACCGATGCGTCCTTAGCGTTCCCCTGACGGACAATTTGCGCGTGGCACGCATGCCACAGGAGGTGATGCCATGAGCGAGGACGAGTTCGACGTCATGATCGTCGAGCGGTTGCGCGACGCCATCGCGCCCGAACTGCGCCTGCTTTTCGGCGTAATGCTTGAGCGCGAACCCGCCGGGCGCCTCGACTATCTCTGCGACCACACTCCGGTGTGGGACGACGAGGGGCGCAAACTCCTCGACTGCCTCGCTGGCATCCCGGACGCGCGGCACCTCGACGTGTGCATGGCGTGGGCGGAGGGGTGGACGTCGTGCCAGGTGCACGAGTTCGCCGAGGACGTCGGCGTATTCGACGAGACCGTGGGTGAACTGCGCCGCGAGTTCGACGCGTGGATGGATTGCGCATGACCCCCGGCGCCCGAGTCGAGATATTCCGAGGGTCCGCCCTCGCCTACACCGCCACCGTCGAACGCATTGCCCCCATCTGCGGCGATGCGATCCTGATCAACGTGCGGCGCATCGGTGACGGGCGCGAGGTCAGACCTACCGGCACGATGGCGGGAGCACTGCGGTTGCGCGCAAAGACGAGCACCGGACTTATCATCGGCTCCGGCGGATTCGGCGGCGAGCTCGTCGCGCGGGTGGTCGGGGCATGATTGCCGCTCTGTATGTGCAGGCCGACGGGTGCTATGTGGGCATCCCCGATGTCGACCCGTGGCCCGAGTCGCGGGACGCGCGGACCTACGCCGGTCCGTGGCCCGTAGTCGCGCACCCGCCGTGCGAAAGGTGGGGCCGCTATTGGAATGGAGGTCCGTCCGCAAAGGTCCGTCGCGTTAAAGGCGATGACGGAGGATGCTTCGCCGCCGCCCTCGCGTCCGTGCGGCAGTGGGGAGGAGTGCTTGAGCACCCGTCCGCATCGTCGGCATGGGCGGCGCACGGCCTGCGCGCGCCGCTCGCCGATGGGTGGCACGCCGCCGATTTCACGGGTGGATGGACGTGCCGAGTCGAGCAGGGTGCATACGGACACCGGGCACGCAAGGCAACGTGGCTTTACGCGCATGGGGTCATAGACCTGCCCTCGCTTCGATGGGGGTCAGCCCCGGGCGACTTTGTTCGCCTCGACTCCGGATACCACTCGGCCGATGAGCGCGCGCGGGCCGTCCGAACCGGAGCATGCCAGCGCCTCAGTCGCCGCGCGAGCGCGGCGACCCCCGTCGAGTTCCGCGACCTGCTCATCTCGATCGCCCGGAGCGTCGGGAAATGACCTCGGCGACCTGCTGGGAATGTGGCGCGGTCGGAGAGATCCACAATCACCACCCCGTCCCCGTGTCGCGCGGCGGCACGCGCACAATCCCGCTCTGCGGCGTGTGCCACGGGCGGGCCCACCATCGCGACGGGAGTATGAGCACGTCGGCGCTCACCCGTGACGCCCTCGCCCAGAAGAAAGCCCGGGGGGAACGCACCGGGGCCGTGCCCGGGGGGTGCCGCGTGGCCGCCGATGGCCGCACCCTCGAAACCGACCCGGTGGAGGCCGAGATCCTGGCCGTCGTCGCCGAGCGGCGCGCCTCGGGGATGACGGTGCGCGCCATCGCCGCCGAGCTCGCCGCCCGGGAAATGCGGACCCGGAAGGGCGGGGCGATTCACTCGACGCAGGTTGCCCGCATCCTGCGCCGACTCCCGCCGCCCGGCTAGGACGTCCGGGCTTGACGAGCGCCGGGAGGCGGCGCGCCAAGGATTCCCCCGGTGGCCGGCAACACTTCCCCCGGTGGCCGAAGGTGGACGGGCGCGTGATTGACGCCGCGCCGCGCATCTACTCGCGTTGCTTGACCATCGCGTCGAGCGCCGCAGCTCGCCGCGCCATCGCCTCGGCCTCATGGCGCATCCACTCCGCGGGCACCAACGGTGCCGTACTCGCGGTCGATGATGGGGCCGCAGTCGGCCCCGTCGCGTGATGCGATACGACCAGAGACACGCCCTCGGCAAGCTGGCACGAGGCCATGCTACCCAGGACCGCGACGCCGAGGCGGATTTTGGCTGCCAATGAACGCATCGAATGAACTCCCGACCGCGCGAACCGTCGCGCGTAGTTCGGCCGCTTGAATGGCGGCATCTCGCTCCCTTTCCGCATCGGCCGCAGAGCGGATTCGGTCAGCCTCGACGTGCGCGCGGAGGTCTGCTGATACGGCCGCGAGCTCGGCGCGGAGGGTCGCGATCTCTTGAGTGTGGAGCGAATCCGATTTCCAGAGCCCGAGTGCAGCGGCGAACGCGCCCGCCCCGACGACGGACGCAATGCGCCATACCAGTCCGAGTGCCGCAGGGTGCGGAGCGTCAGCCTTGCTCACCATGCCGCACCGATCGCAATGGCTGCGGCGGCGCCAACGGCGACACCCGCGAGCGCCCACGAGACACGAGACGGCGGATCCGGCACCTCGCGCAGTAGCACAGCGGCGCGCGCTTCATTGGCGGCGCAGCGGCGCAGCGCGGCCACGGCATCGTCGATGCGCGCCTCGGACTCGGGAGTACGCCAGATTCCGATCGCGGTCAGGGCGCACCCGGGCGGAAGGGTCACGGGCTCAGAGTCGCCGACCGCGAACGCAGGGCATGCGGCGAGCGCGATGGTAGCGAGGATCATCCGTCGCGGTCCTGTCGCAGTCGCACCCGCTCTGCCGCCCGCTTCGCCCGGACCGCATCGCGCGCAAGGTCACGCGCCGCACGGTCGCGAATTCGCCGCGCACGGGCGTCCGCGTCGTCGAGACCTGCGACCATGCGCACCAGGTCGGAGATCGCGCGGGCGATGGCAACGAGTGCGGTCACTTCTTGCACCGACCAGTTCCGCGACATGCCGGACATCGGACGCGCCCCCGGTTTCGGTCCCATCCGTCCGCCGACGTGCGGAGGACCAATCCTTTGCCGTTGCACGGCATGCACTTGCCGCAGAGGCTCACAGCGCAACCGCCCCGAATCCTCGACATGGCTCACAGAGGACGTGCCGCCGCGGACTCTCGCCGACGACGGGCGCCCACCCGGACCCCGCACACGCCGGGCACAACCGCAGATCGCCCGAAGTGTCGATGCGAGCGAGGACGGCGGCGCGCTCCAATTCGTCAAGCTCGGCCGAACGATCAAACGCCGCACGGTCGACCGCGCGCGCGAACTCCGCGGCACGGGTCACGATTGATCCCCCGGTGACCCGGGCCGGCCGGCCACAAGTCCGACCGCCTCGCGGATGGCCATGAGGCACATGCCGAGCTCAGCCGCTTCCGCTCGCCCGAGCACGAGGCCGACGATCGCAATGACCGTGACGGCGACGATCGCGAGGCCCGCGACGAGCACCGTTCGCGACCACCGCTGAGAGACGCGACGGATGGGCGCCTGCTCGATCACGGGACCTCCGACAACCCGGTCCGGTAGGCGTCGAGCACTACGTCAAACTCATCCGCAGTCGATGTCTCGACTTGCACCCGCAGGCCAATAAGCCCGGCGCCCGCAGATACCGTCTCAGTCCCGCAGGCCACGAACGCACCTTGAGCTGGCGCGCAGTAGTGGGTCAGAGTCGTCCCAACGCGTTCAATAACCACGTCGACCACAGGCCACGCGGTCGCGATCGCAGTGAACGCCGCGGCCTGATAGCCCTCCCATCGCGCAGCCCCGGCCGCCTGCTGAAAGTCGTATAGCACCACGGTTCCGGCCGCCGCATACGCCGCGATGCCGTACCAGCTCGCCGTGCTCGCGTCGGCCCCATCGACGAACGCCACGCCGGCCAAGTGCGTGCCGCCAAAGTTCGCCCACGACTTCGGGGCCCACCCGAACCGGAACGCGACCCGGAAGTCGCCGGCGCCGATGGTCCGCAGCACGCCGCCCGTGCGGGTCGCGCTCGCATAGTCCGTCGAGCAATCGGAGTCGAGCGCACTCCGGAGTCGGATGCGACCGTCGGCCACCTGGTCACGGCAGATGCCGTCGGCGCCCCCTGCGTCATCGGCATCGGGCCAATCCGCGAGGGTAACCGCGTCGGTCCCGTGGCACGGGTCCGCCCAATCCGACGAGCACACGTCGACACCGCCACCCGATGCCGGTGGGTCGTATCCAGACCCCGCGAGAGCGAGTGCCGGGATGATGCCGAGCATGGCGGCTGCGAGGATCCGGAGCATGGTCATCCTCCTAGAACGACGTGACAACGATGACGATACCGTCAGCACCTTCGCCGCCTGCGCCGGAGTCGATGGTTGTCCCGAGCGCCGCGCCGCCGCCACCGCCGCCGCCGCCATATAACCCGCCGTTGCCGCCGTTGCCTGCCGTGGCGCCCGTTGCGGCACTTCCGCCGCCGCCACCACCGCCGCCGCCATACGGCGCGCCCGTGGCGGCGCTCGTACCGTTGCCGCCCGAGTTGCCGGGCGAACTGCCGGACGTGCCCCCGGTGAGTCCGCCCGAGATCTTCGCCAGCGAACCCGCGCCGCCCGTGCCGCCGTTGCCTTGCACGTTTCCGTTCGTGATACCGCCGCCGCCCGCGCCTCCGCCCGCCGCGATGGCCGAGCTCGAAGCCGTGCTGCCATTCTGCGAGCCCCCGTCAGTCCCCGCGGTACCCGACACGATGCCAACGCCCCCGGTTCCGTTCGGGCCCGCGGCGCTAGTACCGCCGCCGCCGAGTGTCCCCGGCCCCGCGTATGCCCATGTCCCAACCGTAGACGCGGTGCCGTCAGTGCCGTCGTTCCCATTGCCGCTGGTCGCAGTAACGGCCGCGCCGCCCGTGCCGCCCTGCCCGACTGTGACCGTCTCCGTCCCGGCGAGAAGAGACGCGGCGAGCACGATCGAAGTGAACGCTCCACCGCCGCCGCCGCCGCCGCCGATCCGTGCAGAATGCGCCGCGCCAACGCGGCCCGACCCGCCGCCGCCACCGCCGCCAATGGCGATGATGTTGACCCACGATGCGCCGGTCGGTTTTGTCCATGTGCCGTTCGCCGCAAACACCTGCACGTCAGCGCCGGCACTTGCCCCAATGGCTGTACGCCACGCGGCAGCGTCGGCCACGTTCGACGCGTCGACCTCGGCGTATGCACCCGCGGATTCGGACGCCATCGTGCCGAGGCCCGAGACCTGTGACGCCGTGATGCCGGTCAGGGACCCTGCGTTGAGCGCGGGCAAGGTCCCGCCCATGCCGACCGCGACAACGTTGCCTGAAGTCGTCCCCGTGTTCGCGGTCGCCGCGGTGCCAAGCCCGAGGGCCGTGCGAAACGCGGCCTCGTCGGTGACTCCAGTTCCGTCGCCGTCAACGCCGCCGCCGCCGCCTGATGCCGGTGGGTCGTATCCAGACCCCGCGAGGGCAATCGCAGGGAACATCAGGATCGCGAAAGCAAGTGCCCTGGTCATGGCGAAGATCGGAAGTAGCCGCACACCTGAACAGTGGTCGCAGCCGTGGCGTAAACGGCGATGCTCTGAGCTGATAGTCCGCGCATGGGTAGGACCAGCGTCGCCCCGGTGGCCACGCTCATTTTGTTCGTGGTCCCGGCGCCGCAGCTCGCCGCCGTGGTCTCGCATACGTAGACCGCCGCGGACCCGGACTTGATGAGGATCTCGGTCCAGTAGAGGGAGGCCGCGAGCACCGCGGACCCCTGCTGATTTTCGAGGGATGCGCTCGTGAGCGTGTCCCACCCGCCCGTCGCCGTGTGGTCGACGCAGCCGTGTTTTGTGCCGCGAATGTCCTGCGCGTCCTCTGCCTGCGCGACCCGGGCGATCCCGAGCGCCGCGAAGAACGCACCGACGAGCACGAGCCAAAGCGCGACGCGCGCAGGGCTCAAACCGAGATACAGGAGCACCGATCGAACTCGCATGTCAGACCTCCGCAACGGCCGCGCAAACGGCCTCCCAGGGGAAATGAGGACCGGGATCGGGCTTACCGGCCTTGACGTCGCAGTGCCCGACCCATCGCACACGGTCTCGCAGGACAGGCAGTTGCCGCGCGAGGTCCCGCGCGAGCTCGACGATGGCCACCGATTGCTGACGAGTGTACGGCTCAAGCCACTGTCGGTTGACGACCACGGGCGCGGCGCCGTGGTATGCCCCGCCGTATCCGTCGGCGAACGCACCGGCCGGACTGCGCCGCAGATACCCGACGCACTCCATGTCGATGCCGATGGACCGTTCATTCACGGACTTGACGGCGCGCCCAGATGGGTCAATCCACGTCGACCCGCCCGCATGCCACGTCCGCTCGTCGAGGTCGGCCGCCTGAATCACCCGGCCATCCCGCAGGACGATAAAGTGCGTGGAGCTCCCGCGCGACTCGTCAGCGAGCCACGCCCGCATTCGGGCTTCGTTCGCATCGCCCGGGTGTCGCGGAGGGCTTGCCGTCCAGTGCACCACGGCGAGCGCAACCGGCTGCACGCGCGGGTCGCCCGTTGCGTATTTCTTCCGGGTTTCGGCGCGCACGATCAACATGCCCGCAGGCTATCACATGCGCGCGCGTGATTCACGCAGGCTGTCAGCCGCGCGGCAAAGCGTGTCCCACAATGTAAGTGCCACGCCGGATGTAGCAAAATGCTACCCTCAGCGTCTACCCAATCACCTTCGCCGCGCTCCCGTCGCTCATGGCCTCGTCGGCGTCCGCAATGAAGGCGTACCCGCCGACCGCGTCCCGGGCCGCCACTGCAAAGCTGTAATTTGCGAAACGGATCGTGTCACCCGCGACCAGCCCGTGACCGACGATGGTGTACGTGACCCCTGAGATCCCCGTGATGACCTTGAACCTCTTGTTGGCCCAATCTCCGATCGGGACGCAAAGGACCGCGTCTCCGACCGCAAACAGACCATGCCCCGCGAACTCGGTCGCGCTCACTGTCACAGTGTCCGCCGTCGGAGTCGTTGCGACCCGGAGCGCGGGCACATATCCCGCGCCCTTGCCGTGATGTGGCGCGAGCTCTAAAGCAAGCGTCCCTTTAAGCAGATCTCGCTTGACGCCCATTACGCGACACGGTCGCCCCGAGACCGTTCGCGACGGATCGGTGTCGATGGCCCATGCGGAGGTCAGCGCCACGGTGTCACCCACGCCGACCTCAAGCACGCTTGAGACGTCGGCCGTGAGCTTCGCGCGCCACTGGGCACGGACAAAACCGATGCGGGCGCGCAAACTCGCAATCACGTCAAGGAGTTGCGCGACGCGGTCGCCTGCGCCGCCCTCGATTCGGACGCCGCGAAGGTCGACGGTGAGCGTCTCGCCCATGTTGCCGCCCGCGGCGTTGCGGGCCGCGGTGTCGACGTATGGAACCTCGACCGGCTCGCCGGTCTCGCCGGCTTGCGGGAAGTTCACACGGATCAGATAGCTGCGGATCACTCGCCCGGCTGGCGCATTCTCGATTCGCCCGGTGCAATCGGCGTCGGTCAAAGTCGCGACGCTGTCTGTATCCATCGGCGGAGTGAGCATCACCAGCCGAATCACCCAATTTTGGCCGTCGTACACTTGGACGATCTGTCCGCCCATAGCAAGCAGCAGTGGCCTGATTTGCTCGGCGACAGCCTTGCCCGGGTTACACTCCCACGTCTGGCGCGCGAGGACGCCGGCCGAGTCGACGGCAAACGACGCTTGGTCGACTTCGACCTCTGGATAGTTAAGACCGAGCGGCATCACATCGTTGACGCCGTTCTGGCCCGCGCCCGAGCCCGACATAATCAGGCGCAATATGAACTTTTCGATCGGCACATCCTCCGCCTGTGCGATGAGCGTTGCCGTCAGCGGCGCGTCGCCCTCCATTTGAATCACGCACTGGAGACTGTGCGCGTCCGGGTTCGCGACCTCGTAGACCCATCCGACGGAAACGGCGTCCTCGTCGAAAACCTCGACGGCACCCACGACCCCGATGTCCACGGACCCGCCCCAGCCGGAAATGCGCAGGACCTGCCGCCCTCCGCTCCCGGTGTAGATGTTGTCCTCGAATGGCCCGACGTAGAGTTCCCGCGGCTGGTAGTACCAGACTGGAGGGCCGAGCACGGGGTGGCGCGTCGGATCATCGCCGGGCCCGGCCGAGATGTCGAACGCGCGCAGACCGCCTGAGTCTCGATGCGGCAAATTGTGCCGAGCGGCGCGCGCCTGTTCCAGTTGGCCCGGATCGTAAGTCAGGAGCGACCCGACCGCGCAGGTATCCCACTCTCCGAACATCATCGCGACCCACGGATCGCCGGGCGAGTCGTAGAGCCGGCGCCCGGTGACAAACCAATCGTTGCCAATCCGGTCAAGCCCGAGCTGCGCCCACCGGAGCGCGCCGGAGTCCTCGTCGGGCTGCGACCATGCCGCAATGCCGATACCTGCGCCGCCGCCCCTGGTCACGCGCCACGCGTCGTGGCGCCTGATCGCGTCCGTGAGCGCGACGGGCCACCGAATCAGCGCCGAGTCGCCGTCGTCCTCGTCGAGCAGCGAGACCTCGTAAAACTCTTCGGCCGCCGCGGACTGGAGAATGCAATTAATGCCCGAAACGGCAGTCGGGATCGCTGCGCTGGCAAACTCAATCGTTGCCGAGGTGCCCGCGCCAGGCGTAACGCTCACGACGGGGTAGGTATCCGTCGTCGGCTCGCGGAGCATCAGAATGCCGCGATGCGGGTCGCTTGGGGTCAGCGTGAAGTCGCATCCGTCGAGCGCATCCGCGCCCGAGAAGACATCTACCGTCATTGCGCCGACGTCGGCGGCCGTAACCCGGCCGGAAAAGAATGTCCCCTGCGGCCACCACAGCCGGGCCCGCAGCTTCGATCCGATGCCCGCGGTCATATAATGCCAGTTAGGCACCGTGCGCGTCGTCGTCGCGGTCGCGCCGAGACCGATCTGCCAGGTGAGCGCGATCGTCATGGGCGCGATGTCGATGCTGATGATGTCTCCGGCCATCGTCGGAAGCGAATCGACGAACCCGCGCCAGTACTCCACCCACGTCCCGACCGTCCCGTCAGGAAACATCGGGGCCACGTAGACCCGCGCCCGCCGCCCCTGCCACTCGGTCGGCTCTTGGGTGACGTATTCGACCTCGCCCTTAGCCGCGTTGACCGGGTGCGCCTGCGTTTGTGTATAGGCGCTCGCACGGTCGCAGCCAGTGAAGCGCCACGGATCACCACTCGATCCGTCGCCGTCGGTGCCGGTGATGTAGATCGCCTCCTGCCCGATGTGGATGAACCCGGGGACGGTCCACCCGGACACGTCGCGGTCCACCTCGACATCGACGCCGGAAAAGTACCCATGCGGCAACGACGTTGCCAGCTTTGCAAAGCGCGAAGAACCCCGGTAGTTCAGCCGCATCAAATCTAGGTACGGATGAACCGTGAGCCCGTCGGAATCGGATGCCTCACGCCCGATCATCGTGACGCGAACCGGCTCGTGTTTTGCGATGCCGCCCACTTCATCAATCGAGCTTGAGTGCGGGCCGACCGATGTCAGCGACTTGACCTCCGCGTAGACCTCGCCCGTGGTCCCGATCTCGCCGCCGTGCAATCCAAGCCCTGGCGGCACGTGCGAGTAGTAGCGAGTCGTCATGCCCGACAACTCCAGACACCATGCGGTCGGGCGCCCTCGCAGCGCGTCAAGGCTCACAGCGACGCCTCTACATGCTCAATTGCCGTCAGGCTGTGGAGCTGCGCGCCGAACGTCACGATGACGAGCTTGCAACGCGCGCCCGCTGCGTCGGCCACATAGATCATGCGCGGATGAGACGCGCTCGCACCCGCGGCGAAGTGGTCACCGACGACGCAGCCCGTCTGCAGTATCTGCGGGAAAGCGCGCGGGTATCTCTCGGACACCAATAGGAGAAAGCGGTGTGCGTCCGGTGCGTCACTCCCGGGGAGTGTGCCCTCGTCGCGGCCCCATCGTATTCCGATGTCGATGGTGCCGCCCGTGTTGTACGCCGAGACCTCGACGTAAGGCGCAGTCGTTCCCCCCGAGACGTGCGACGACACGACAGCCACGAGCTCAAGCCGCGAAGTGAACGGTGAGAGATGCATCGATATCTCGTGCACCTCCGATCGGTCGGAGAGTCCGAATGCGAGCCCGGTGTCTACCGATTCCGACCTTCTAAACGTCGGGATGTATGCGTGCCACCCTCGCCCGCGATAGCCCGCAAGGCAGTGCATCGCGTTGACAATGCTCATCAACGTCGGGCCGCGGACCGCCATTCCACTCTCTACGGATTCCGCGCTGGGAATCGACAACTCGAACGGCACGAACCCCACGTCACAGACCCCACGCCGAAACAGAGAGCACGCCACCGGCCGTGGTCTCGGGAGTCCCAGCGCCCGCGGTGAAGTTATCCCTTGTCGTGTGCAGATCGCGGGCCAAATTACCCACGTCTGGATTTTGCCCGATGGGCCACACGGTCATAAACACGGACTCCCACCCAGCAGGCATGCCACCCGCAACGCGCATGTCCTGTGGCAGTCGGATCGTGGTCGTGTGCCAATCGGTCGCAGCCGCGGCCGCGACGGTAATGACGGCCATGCGGGCGTATGGCGGCTTGATGCTACGCCCGACGCCGATGACAATGCGCACATCGTCGACCGGATCGGACTTTGCCCGCACATGCACGTCAATCTCGTAACCGTCGCGCCACGATCCGACCCACACGGGACAGACCACGGAGTGCGGCGCCGCGTCCATCGCCGCTTGTTTTTCGGCGACGCCCGATACGGGGCGCCACCCGGACCACTGGAAATACGTCTGCGGTGTGTCCCGGATGCATCCGAGGTCGCTTTCGATGCCGACCATGAGGTCGGACGATAGCCCCTCGTCGGCCGCCATCTCGTCCTCGTCGACCCCACAGAAGCCATCGGAACCGGCGCCCGCGGCGTGCGGCGACGTCAATACCTCCGCATAAATCGAAACGTTAGCGATTGCGATATTTTTCCCGACCGAGTCGGCCCTGAGATAGACCTCCACGGTCTGAAACGTGGACGCCGTGTCCACATCGACGGGCAGAATCACTTTACCGGCGCCGATCGCGTGTTCCGTCGTCGTCGAGTTGGCGACTACCTTGATCCATCCGTCAAGGCTCAAGGTAGACAACACCTCGACCTCGACGATCACTTCGGTCGTGTCGGGCAGGACGGGCACTCGCCACGCCGCTTGCGGAAACTCGCTATAGACCGTCTGCGTCTCGATGGCCTGGTGCCCGGATAGCGGCACGAGCACGCCACCCAAGCCCGGGAATCCGGCCACCACAAGGTCACGCCGACCGTAGATCGCACGGACATAGTTGATCCCCTCGCCGAGCGTTGGCACGGGCGTCACCCGCAGGGCCTGCCCGGATGAAACATTGACCGCGTCGGGCGCCGGCCACGTCGAGAACGTCTTAGCCATCCTCGCGCACCATGATGGTCAGCTGATTCGTGATGGAACGCGGTCCGTCCACGTAGGAGAGCGAGAACGCCTCGTCAGACCCGGGCGCAATGCGGGCCCGACGCCGACCCTCAAGCCCGCCGAACTGCCCCACGTAGCTCATGTCGGTCGTGGCGACCGCGGCGCCGGTGCGGCTCTCGCCGATGGCGCGCGCACGGCGCGGATCACCCCAGAGTCCGTACATCGAAACGGCGGCGCCCGGATAGAGCAGCGGCGAGACGTGGCGCAGAAAGTGACGCTCCTCGTCGACCGTGGCCAGCGTGCCGCGCAAATCAAACTGGTAGACGTGCTCGACTGCGGTAGAGATGCGAACGCCGCGCACGGTCCCGTCAAGCAGCTCGTTCGCCTCGCCCCGGTTGACCCGCTTCGGCTCGCGACGAGACCACCCGCGGCGGATTACCTGAACTCCCGGGCACGGGAGCGCCGCCGTAATCACCTTGCGCCCGCCGACCGCAGATCCGGCGACCTCGTCGCCCGTAAACCCGAGCGCGGCCCGAAACGCCGTAGCCGCCGCGTTGGCGTCCCACGCCAAATCAGAGATCGCAGGCGATGCCCACGAGCAGAACACATGCCCGCTCGCGTCGATGCCCCATCGAATGCGTCGGTTTGCATTGTCGTGCGTGTCGTTCTCCCATTCCTCCATACACATCGTCGAGGTGTCGTCGGTGTCGCCGACGCCAGAGCGCAGGAACCCTGGGAGACTGTGATGCTTCGCCGCGTATTGCGGGAACAACCCAGCGCCCGCGCCGGCCGTTATGATCATCTGCGAGACCAACAACGTCACATCTAGCGGTCCGCGGGTCCATGCGTTCGCTGCCGTGCATCGGCGGCCAGAGCCCGACACCGTGCTCGACACGACTCCACCCCACCCCCACGGATCCGACGCGCCGGGCGTGACCGTGAACGCCTCCACCGCCGTGGAATGGATGTAGAACCGATCGTTCTGGTCGATGCCCGCGCTCAAAGTGCCCACGCCGACCGTCGATACGATGGCCCAGAGCGTGGAAAGTTCAGTGGTCGGATTCTGCGGGGCGCCGTATCCGGCAAGGAATGAGACCACGTCGCGGTATCGGCCCCCGTCGTACATCAGCCCGACCGCAGGGATTACAGTATTCTTGGCGCCTCGCAAGATCGGAGCTCCCGCGAGCCCGCCCGCATCGAACGCACAGAGGATTGCGCCCTCGCTCATGTGGCGAACGATCTGCGGGCCATCGATCCGCTGTGAATAACGCGATCGTTTTCGCGGACCACGACGGCGTGAACTTCTTCGCCTCCGATCAGGACCGTGATGTTCTGCGGCTGCGACTGGTGCGGCGGCGCTGGGGACAACCTCCCCTCGCCTCCACCTCCAGATTTCGCGCCGCTGCCGCTGCTCGAATTGCCGCTGCTCGACTTGCCGCCGATCTTGTCCGCGCCGAGAGCTCGCGCCGAGACCGCGAGGGCAGTGCCCGCGGCGGCCATGATACCGCCTGCAATGGCCAATCCCGGCGCGGACCAGTTGAGTCCCGGCGCAAAGTACGCGGCGACCGCAAACGCTTCGAGCAATACTGCGTAGCCGAACGCCTGCGCAGATATGCCCGCAAGCGCGTTGCCCGCCATCTTCTTGATGTTCTTGCTGTTCGCGTCGCCCGCGACCAGGAGATTCGTCATCATCGACCCGATCGATCCGGTAATCGTTCCGATGGCCGCTACCATGATTTCGGATGCGTTGGACGCTTCTGCCGCCATGCCCCGGAATGTTCCGTTGAAACCGTCGGCCATATGACTTTGCGCATCGAAAAACCCGCGTTGTTTTTCGAATACTTTGTCGTAGAGATCGTCTAACGATTCGCCCAAGACTCCGATCGGCCCATCAATGCTCGACACGACGGAATCGTACACCGAGGCGATGGCGCGGCGAGCGTCTGCGATCGAAACGGGTGCTATATCAACAGTCTTGATCGGAACATCCTCGACGGGCGGCTTGATCCGCTTCGTTCTCGGAGTTCTCGGAGTTGTCGGAGTTGTCGGAGTTTCCTCGACGACAGGAGGCGAAAACGTGCGCGCCAGCCATTGCTCAACCGGAGTTGGCCCGGGTCGCTTCATCTGCTTTACGAGCGCATCCTGCTCAAGCATATCCATTTTCAGGAGGGCAATGTCTTCGCCCAGCTTGGCAATCTGCGCATCTGACACCATCGGCTTCCAGCCCTCCATCGCACGGCTGGTGGGCAATTCTGCTAACCTTTTAGCCTCGACCTCCCTACGGAGTTGCGCTTCCATTTTTTGTATCTTATCAAACAGAATCTCGGTTTTCTTTTCCTCGACGTTGACATCCTTTACCTCACCACTCGCGATTGCCGCGACCCCCCGTTTACGCTCCAAAAACGTGAGCATTTCCCCGTTTGCAACGCCCAGCTTTTTCGCATATCGGTCGATGCCGTCGGAGAGATCATCGACGCCCAGCTTTGCAGTCAGCATCGATTCTTTCACCCTGATCCCTTGCCCCGCAAGATCATCCATGCTGGTGAGTGCGATTGTGGCCTCAGTCCAAATCTTCTTGAACGATTCTGCGATGTCCCCGAGCGCGCCAGGAAGCGCGCCGCCCGCAAACCCGGCCATAATCTTGAACCCGGCGCCGATGCCGTTCAATACCTTAAGGGCTTCGCCCGCGGGCCCCGTAAACTTCTTGAGCGTTTCTTGCAACGAATCAAGACCGACCTTGCCTTTATGTCCGGACTCGCCGACCTTGTCCTCGGCGTCCGAAACACTACCGAGTTGACCGGCCGCCTTTTCCGCGCCGGAAACTTCGATCTTGACTGAATGCCGACCTACTGACATCAGCGCCGCCCTTTCTCGGCATCGCGCCGCGAACGCTCCACTTCCTCCGAATGAATGGCGTGGAACTCCGCGTCAAGCGTCAGCACGCCGTCTATGAGCGCGTCGGTGGGGCGATGGACAACGTCAGACACGGGGAGTCCTGTTTGCGTCGCGCGGAACGCACGGATCACATCCTGCGCCCAGTGCTCGCGCTGTGAACATGCTGGACAGACGGAGGACGTGGGGCCGCCGTGCCATGCGATTACCCCGGGACCGTCGCGGAAGTGCTCTGGTACATGGGCGCCGTCGCCTGCGCAGCCGTCGCACTCGACGACAACGCCGCGCCCGCCATCACGGCGGGCGTAGTCGCGTCGGGCGGCCCATCGCAACGCGACGGCGGCGCTTCCCCCAATGTACTCGCGGTCAGGACGCGGGCCAGGACCTCCCGGACAATGACCTGAGCCTCGATAAGATCGTCCACGACCTCAAGCGGCAAGCGCATGACACCGTCGGCGTCCTTCACCTGTCGCAATGAGATATCGTCGATGGCCAGCACGCACCGCCGGAACCACTCCACGGACAAGCGCCAGTTGCCCAAGATTCGTGCGACCGGGTCATCTACGTTGACCATTTCAGGGTTTGCGACGGTCGCCGCGATCAGCGCGTCCTGTCGCTCGGCGCCGCCCATGCCGCGGATGTAGACGTGCGTCACTCCAGCCAGGTCGACCCCGAGCGCGGCCGGGTCAAGCGACTCGGTGAAACGGGCGCATGCCAGTTCGGCCGATGCTCTCGACTCGTCGCGCGCGCGGTCCGCCTCGCGTGCTGCCGCATCCATGACCTCGACCGGATACGGCGCACCTGCATGGTGCATGGCGAGCACCTTCGCGTGCGCCGCATTGCCGCACTCCTGCGCGCGGGCGTCGAAGTGCGCCTGCACGACCGGGTCGCATACGAGTGGCAGGCGGAATGCCTGCCCGACACGAGAAAGACGTTTGATCGCCATGCCTAAGCCGCCTGGATTGCAATGGCCCACGGCGCGTTAGTCTGGTCCGACGTGGCCGCGGTGTCGCCCGCATATGGCGCGTCCTGGACCTGGACCGCGTGTGACTTGCGCTCGTCGTCGATGTCCAGTCCCGGATCAGCGACCACCGCCGCCCGCGGCATGTGGATGCACCCGCTCCTACCCGCCGCCGCGCCGCCGATGTTAAGCGTCAGCGATCGAACCTCCGCGTCTGCCAGCATGTCTCGCGGGGAGATCGTCGTCGATGGATCTGCAGTAAGGTTGATGGTGCAGGAGTGCCCGGTGCAGTCCATGTCCGCCCGCCCGTTGCGGTACGCCTGCCCGCCGCCGCGTCGGTCCATCGTAATCGTGATGGCCGCGGTCCACGTCCTGGTCGCGATCTCGTCGTCCGTGCCCGCGTAAGGGGCTGACACACCAGAGAAGTCCTGAGAGATCATAGCGGGTGCGTTCAGCAGCTTCGCAAAGGTGCCGCCGACGCCCCAGACGGACGGCTCCGTGAGCATGATGTTACCGGACTGCGACCCCTCAAGATAGTAGCCGTCGCTCGCCTCAATTCGACATGTCACGTCGAGGCTCGACCCGTCATCGCCGGTGCGGTTGTACGTGATGCCCTTGAGCCTGCACCCCGTCGCGACGACCTCGTAGCCCTCGTCGCGGTCAATCATGCCGACCACGAATGACGGGCCCGTCGGAATGCCATCCGATGGGGCGACGTAGAGGTGCGCGTGATAGACCGTGCCCGTGCTCGATATGCCGTGCGGCGTCGCGGTCGTGATGCTCGCGCCCGACTTGTTAGTGACCCGGTGATAGATCGTGCGCCCGATCAGGGTCACGCCAATCAGATCACCTACCGCAAATCGCGAGACGTCCTGCAGGTCGACCGTGAACGTATTCGCCGACGGGGTCGTGAGCACGGAGGTCGAGGCCGCCGACGCCTCGATGTAACGCAGCGCCGACGAGAACACGACGCCCAGCGCCGACGCGCTCGGAAGCGTGCTCCCGAGCCAAGCCCACGGAAATGTGATTTCGAACTCACCCGACACTTGCCGCTTGACTATGCCGTATCCGTCCGTGACCGCGAGGACCTCGGGGGGCGACTGACCGCCGCGCGCCGTCACGAGCTCGCGCTGATAGGTCCGCATCTTGAGCGCGGACGTGAACTTGCCCACGTCGGTTCGCGCGACTAAAGGAAAGTACCAGGTCAGTCCGGAGATGTCGATCTCACGATAGTCGGTCGCGTCGTATGATCCAAACGCATTTTCGGCCGCGAACGCAAACACGGCGCCCGCACCGGCACCCGATCGCAATCCCATGTCAGGCTCCCGTGGCGTACTCGACGCCGATGGTGATGGTGAGGATCAGGGCCACGATGGAACCGCCCGCGCCCGTCACGCTGGACAGGACAGGCGTCGGCCCGATGGTCAAGTTGAGCAAGCCAGACGGCCAAGTTGCGCCACGAAGCGCGGTCACGAGCGTCACGACGTCCGATGCAATCGCATCGTCAAGCCCGTCTTCGGTCGTCTTCCAATCCGCGGGATACCCGATCTCTGCGACCAGCCGAACATCGGCAGTATCGAACGCGCCCGTCGTTGTCCACCGCGAAGCCGCGGGCGTATCGACGATCCGCACTCGGGCAAGCCGCGGCTTCGTAACCGCGATGTCTTCAAACGCGTCCACCATGTCTGCGCGGTAGGTGACGAAACGGTGTTTCGGATCTGCGACAGGCGTTGCCGCGATGATTGCCGCCAGGAGTGCGGCGCGGATCTCAGCGGGTGCCACTGGTCACGCTCCGACGCATGGCGTCATCGACGATGTCCGGAAGAGACGCCTCAATGTCGCGCATGTCCTGCGGAGAGACGTCGAGCCATCGCCGACGCGCGTCGGTCGCGGGCCCGTATCGGCGCGCCGCGCCCGTGATGCCAACGACAACGGAGTACAGGCTCTGGGTGAGGATGCGGACACTGCGCGCGAGCTCGCCCGAGAGCACGAGGTCGACTGCGGCGCCCGATGCGCCGCTAGGGTTCACAAGTCCTTTCCGGCTTGATTGCTTGTACTCCGCGTACCCGCCTTTATAGTGGCGCCCAGTGATCTGCCAACCGGAGCCGGCAGGCGCGCCACCGGACGCCCCCATGAGTCGACGCGGGCGGCCTCGCCCGTAGGCCGGAAGACCGCCCTTGGGCTTCAAGCGCCGCCCGGTGTCCGAGTTAAACGAGATGGACGTGGCCCGCTTGGAGTATGGCGCCAGGTTACGATCTTTGTCGTCATGGCCGCGGTGAAACGTTCGCTCGACGATGGCCGACACGACCACGCTCCCGAGCTGGCGCATCGCCGTAACGTCCCACACGGCTAGCGGGGGTGGGTCGCCTTCGCGTTTGACGGTCACGGTCATCGTGGATCCCACATGCCAAATCGCGTCACGGTTAATGGTTGCGAGTCTGCGTCCGCGCTTGTGTCGGCAAGCGATGAGTCGGCGATGCCGATGCCGCCAATCGTCGCAATCGTAGCCAACGCGTCGTCGTGGGCGCCGTCGCCGTCCGCATCGACGAACTCAAGCGCCGCGAAGATGCGGGTCATCTCGGCATCGAACTCGGCGCCGAGGCGATCTCGTGCGTTGCCTCGGTCCTGCCCACGGGCAATCTGATCGTCAAGTAACGATGCTTGCGCGAGAAGCGCGTGCGCGCGCCGGAACTGCTCGCCTGAAAGCGCGTCCTCGTAGATGTCCGGGCGCCGGGCACGGATGTGGCCGACCAATGTGTCGAGACTCGTGCTGATGACGTCCGTGAGCCCGAGTTGGCTGGCCGGCGTCGCCGTCCGCGTCCACCCTGCGATCCGAATGAGTTCGCCGTCCGTGAGCCCCGTCGCAAACGGCACGGACACGACCGCGAGCACGCCCATGTCCACGCGCAGAGTGTAGCTCGCCGATCCGCCAAGTACCGCTTGGTATTCCACGGAGAATCTGACCGGGCGCACGGCCTCGCTCGGGACGTCGGCTGCGAGGATGTCGACTCTGCAGACCAGACCGCGGACCACCGCGCCGACCGCCTCGATTGCATCTGGCAACGGCGATTCCAGTTCGATCTCGTCGTCGTCGGACAGTCGAATGACGCGAACCGGAGCGCGACCACGCTCAGCGGCTGCGACGATGGCGGCCACGGGGTAGCCTTCGATCATGTCCCATGTCCCGCCGCTCCACGTCACGGTCAACGTGCGTCGGTCGGACGAGATGCCGATGACCTCGGCGTATTCCTGAAACTCAAGCGTGTAGGTTTCGTCGCCGCCGGGCCATTCGACCGTGAGCGTCGGGTCTACGCCCGCCATCTCGGACGGAGATGGTGGATACCACTGAAAGTGGTAGTCCATCCCGATTGCAACCTTGCGCATCATGCGGCCCCCGCATTGGCTGCGGCGATGTCCGACGCGTCGCCCTCGGTGAACCCACGAGAGCGCCAGAACGCGACGGGCGCTTGCGACCACCGATGTCGACATCGGTACCCGCCGCAGGAAAATATCGGGTGAGGGAGCGATGTCCCGTTGTCGAGCGCGCCGAGCTGCGCGAAGCGGAAATATCGGCCGGTGAGGTGCTGGCAGAACCGGCGCTGGATGCCGTCGACCGGCCCGAGATACCCCCACCGGAGCGCATCGCCGTCCGGGTCCGCGCTCTTCGCGATCTCGGCTGAGACGAATCGGTCGACGACAGCCGTCTGCGTCACGGCCTCGGACCACGCGCGCGGCACCGTGAGGCCAGTGCGTTTAGAGATCCGGGTCGCAATGTCCGCAGTGGTGGTCATCGCCCGCGCGTCATGAAGGCCGTCGAGGATCGTCTGCGCCATCGGGCGTTCGATCGTCGCGTCCCACCATGTGGCTGCGTCCTGGTATCGGGCCTGCAGCGCGGTCGCAAGGCCCTCTTGGTCGAGAGTCGCGGTCCGGCGATCGATGCCCGCCGCAACCGCGGCATCTTCAGCAAGCCCGGCCAGCCGGCGCAGATTGTCAAACCAAGCGCGCTGCGTTTCGTCCAATCCGAGCTCGGCCAGGATGCCCATGATTTCTTCGAGTTGGACGGTGTCCACTGCGAGGGACAGACTCCCAAGTCCGCGGCCTTCCAATTCGTCGACCATGCGCTGGCCGATCTCGCTCGCGATGCGCTCAAGATCGGACTGCACCGTGTTGCCGGCCGAGTCGACCAGCGCGTCACGGCGCTTGAGGATGTCGTCGAGGCGAGCGGATCGCACCGCGGCTCCGCTGCCAGCCTCGAACTTATAGATGGGGCCCCGAAAGGGGAGTGCGTCCCCACCCGGGAGAGCGGAGATCCGCTCAATGGGCGAGGCGCCGGTCATGGTCAGGTCGTCTCAGTCCCAGGGTTTGCGGTCTCGGCCGTGACCTTGGGCTTCGGGCCCGGCTTGCCCTTCGCGGCCGGCGCGGGATCGTCGGACGCGGCCTTGCCCTTTGAAGCAGGGACCAGGCATGGGCCGCCGTCGACCCCTCGCACGATTGCGAGCAGTCGAGCCTTGCGCTCGTCGCTGACCTCGTACTCGCCACCCGCCACCATGTTCACCGAGGGATCGCCGCGGCCGCCGCTGCCTGCCTGCGTCGTCGAAAACTCGGGCATAAAGACGTACCGCATGTCGTTAACCGACCGTGCCGGTGAGGATGTACGCGCAGGACGTCATGTTGCTCGGTACGGCCAGGCCGTAACTGTGGCGCAGGACGTGGGCCTCGCCGATCGGGTTGTCGCAGACGTACTCGTCGTGCCGGAACTCCGACTCCATAGGCATCACCAGGGACACAGGTCCCGCGCCAAGCTCGATGTCGTTGCCGAGTTGGAAGGCGCCGAAGATGCCCTGATTGCAGTGGAACGCGACCTTGCCGGCACTGATCTCTGAAAGCGACGCGGCTTGGCCCGGCATCGCCGAGTTGTAGAGCGCGTCCGTCACAAACACGCCGCCGGCAAGCTGCCATCGCTTCGCCCAGATGGTGCACACATCGTCAAACGAGACCGACATGCTCTGAACCGCCTGCGACGTGGGCCCATCCGAGAGATCGCCATAGACGCGCACGCCGAGGGTCTGCGGGTGCTGCGCAAGGTGGAGGGCCACGTCGTGCGAGATCACCGCGAAGCTCGGGTAGACACCCGTGGCCGTGCGGATCTTTTCGCGCATCGCAAGCCCATCTTTGGTCGGGTCCGATCCGGCGCTCGTCCATGCGACTTGCGCGCCCCCGTCGAGCGCGCCTACGGCCGCATTAGGATAGGTGGCCGTCGCGAAGACCGCGGCCGCGACCGCGTACTCCTTTTCCAGTTTGATCGTCAGGTACTCCGGCAGGATGAGTTGAGCCCGAACGCGGTTAGCGTCGCCGCCAGAACGGTCAATGTCCTGCTGGTCAATGACCGTCCGGAGGGCGCGCTCGGCGCACTCGTAGCTCGTCGAAACCTTGCGGTGCCCGTTGTACGCGCTGCGGTACTCCGATCCGGACGCGCGCTTGATGGCGCTGCCCGTGACCAGGTTGGCGTCGCCGCCGAACATGGCAAGGGGAAACGAGTTGATGTTGCCGCGGTATGCCGCGCCCCGCGCCGGAACGACGATAGGCAGGCGGTCCGCGATGAACGCGTTGGGCGGCTGCGAAAACCCGATGCCATCGATGATGGTCGGATCCGCGGCGCGGCCCTGGGTCTGTAGAGTCGAGCCCATAAGTCAGGGTCCTTTCAGGTGTCCGCGGTCCAGTTGTGCTTGTTGATCGCGATCTCAATGATGTCGTTTTCGGCGACGCTGGCGGGCCCCTGTCCGACCCACTCGGCGACCACGGTCTTTCCGGCAACGGCGGCAACGAGCTTCCCGTTGCCATCGGTGCTCAGGTAGCGGTGCGTTCCGCGCGTGAGCACGCCTCCCGCCACGCCGCGGGTGCGCTCGCCGTCGGTGCACGCGACCGAAACCGGATTGCCCGACGTGTTGCCGCCGCCCTGGGTGACCACGCCGGCCAGTTCCTCGGCGGCGATGGTGCCATCCGTCGCGAGGCTCACGGTCGCGCTCGCACTCATCTTAACGACGTAACCCTCTTTCGCGGACAGATCCGCGCCTGCGATGTAGGAGAGTGCCATCAGCCGACCCCTTGCTCAGTCTCAGCAGCCGACACGGCCTGCCAGTAGTCGCGATGCTCACCGGACGCCATGAGCGCGCGGGCGCGATCGGCGACACGGCGACGCTTCGCCACCTCGTCCACCGGGCCGCCCGGAGCGCCCTTCCCGCTCGTGACCGAGACGCGCGGCCCCGCAGCCTCGCTCGGGATGCCGTCGAGCGCCTCGGCGAGCGCGTCCCGGCCGAACTTACCGGCGAACGCTTCGCGCTTAGCGCGGTCGCCAGGGGCGATGGCGCCGCGGGCGATTGCGTTGTTGATCAGCGCGGCGATCTCGCGCCGCTCCGTCGCCTCGGCCTGCGCCTTGATCTGCGCCTCCATGCTGGCGACGCGGCCAGCGAGTCCCGCGCGCTCAGCTGCGTCGGACGCCAGCTTGCGCTCGGCGATCTCGGCGCGCTCGACGGCGGCCGCGTTGGCCTCGGTCAGCGTCTTGATCTGCGCGATGAATGCGGACTCGGCCGCTTCGCTCGCGTTGAGGGGCGGCGCACCCGCCGCGCCCTCGGGGGACTTGGCCATGCTGGCCTCCTCGTGGTGGTGGGCATGCGCCCGGTTGAACAGAGGGAGACGGGGGGCGGAGTTGTCGCCCTCTCCGTCTGGGGGCGCATCGCCCGTCAAGAGCCACGCGTGCGGCCCTGATGCGTCTGCGGGGATTACCGCGTCAATCCATCCGGCCTTAAGCGCATCGGCTGCGGGCATGTATGCGCCTCGTCCGTAGAAATCGGCAACGGCGTCGAGGTCGCCGGGCGTGCCGCGCAGTCGCGCCAGGTCACCCAGGAACGCGTCGCCGGCCGCGTCAATCAGGCGCTGCGTTTCGGCGTTGAACTCTTCGGAGCCCGGCGCAGGGTTCTTGCCGGGAGTGCGTCCCGACGTGAAACGGTAGATCTCGACGCCCATCTTTTTTGCGAGACCGCCAACATCCATGACCGTGACAACCGCGCCGACGCACCCGGCCTTGGCGGTGTGTAGGGCAACGATGCGGTCACACGCCGACGCAATCCAGAACGCAGCCGATGCGCAGTTCCCGCGCACAAACGCGATGACGGGCGCCGCCTTGCGCGCGGCTTCAATGGCTGCGACGGTCTCAGCGATGCCGGTGACCGTGCCGCCCGGGGAGTCGATGTCGAGCACGATGGATTTGATGCTGGCGTATCCACCCGCGGCGGCCTCGCGCAGCGGGCGTTGAATGTCGCCGTAATTCGTGCCCCACCATGCGTCGGCCGAGAGCGGCCCGTCCACCCGAATACTCAACACGCCGTTGTGAAGCCGCGCGTCTTCCGCGGGCGCCGGGTCGGGCATCCACTCGAACGCCGCCAGGGCCATTGACGGGTCGATGGCCAGCGGACCACGGAGTGCGGCGGGCATGGCGCTCACGGCGTCACCGTGGTCGGGCGGATGGATACGGGGCCGGGCGGAACTGTGGCCGCCTGACGGCCAGGAGCCATGCCGCGCAGACGCTCGCCCGGGGTGCGGTCGATAGCCTGTGCCTTGAACCCGAGCGCATGGAGCGCCTCGCCCTCAAGCGCGGTCTGCGGCGTGATGCCAAGCGCGCTGAAAAGGGATGGCAGGCGATCGATAAGAGAGACCCACAGCGGGGCGCGAAGCCCGGAGAACACGAGGCGCGGCATCTCGTCTTCCGGCACGTCCGCGCTCAAGCCCCATCGGACCATGCGCGGGATCAGACTCGTGTTCAGATCATCTCGAATTGCCTCAAGCTCGTTTTCGCCGGCTTGCTGTGCAACGTCCGCATGGGTCTGCCCGAGCGAGTATGAGCCGCCAGAACCTTCGGCGCCGAGCGCGAGGAACTGCGCAAGGTAACCAGTGAGGATGAGCCGGCTCTGCAAACTGACGGTCGACGCGAACTCAGACGAGTTCTGCCCGTTGCCGCCGAATACCCTCAGATCAGCCCACTTCTCCCGAACGATGAATCCGTGATGGAAGTTGGCGTATTTACTAAGCCATTCTTTCCAGTCGCGGATCTGTGCGTCGTACTGCACATCAGTGCCGCCCGGGTGCGTCTGGCGCCACATCTCCTTGTCGACGACGAGATCCGGCGTGCCAACGGCCAGCCGCTGCATTGCGACCATTGCCGCCTGTAGCGTCGCGTCCATGTCCCGGGAGAGCGGCTCCACGGACCGAAGCAAGCCCTGCCCCTCGAAGTTCGTGCCCTCGGCCTCGCGCGCCATGTAGAGCACGCGGGACATGGGAATCTCGCGACTATGCGAAAGCCATACGGCCGCCTGATAGATCCCGATAAGATGCTCAGTGTCGTCGACAATCCATGCGGAGACCGAACCAGGGTCTCGCCACAGACAGTGGGTGTACCAGGTACCGTCTCTGCCCTCGCGGCATACGAGCTCCCACCACCCGAAACCGCGATTTCGGACATGCAGAAACTCCGAGAGTTGGCGCTCCCAACTCTTGCCCGTCTCGCTTCGCATCCGGCCGATGCCAAGGTTGGCGCGGACGTGTTGCGCGCACGCATCGGCGAGTTCGGACGGTCCCGCGTCCGTGTCCTTGCCGGCCGGCTCCACGTCCCACTCAGCCGAGAGCATGAACGACCGCATGCATGACCATCCGGCGGCGACCATCGGATTGCGCTCGGCCTTGCGATACGCCTCTATGAGCTTTGCCGGGCCTTGGAGCCGCGGATTGTGCTCGTATCCGTAGACCCGCCCGCCAATGATTGGCTTGCCGGATGTGCCAATCCTTCGATCCGGGCGCACGTTCGCGTCTTGAATCTCAGCGGACCGTGCGGACGTGGAGGTGTTGGCCAGCAGATTCACGCGCCAATGCTACAATTCGCATCAAATGATCGCAACTTTTAAAAACGATGGACCATTAGCGGGCGTCGCGGGCCGCTTCCCATGTCGATGCCGGCGTATCGACGAGCGAGACGCGGACCGATCCCTCATCGGCCGGCGCCTCAAACGCGTCCCATGCCACGCGCCTCCACCCGTAACGCCACGCGTCGATATGGTGCGTCACGCGGTCATGGTGCGGCTTGTGCGGTCGGCCAGGGTTGCGCGGGTCCCACTCGTAGCCCTGGATCGAACGGACCAGCGTCCGTGCGCCGTTTGGAGCAGCAAGGCCCGCGTCGTACACCCGGCCCGACATGAGCAGCATGCGCTTCTCCAAACACACGTTCATTCGGGTCAACCCCGCCACGACGCCCCGGCGCGGACCCTGCGGCTCGACGAGTGGCCACAACCCGAGCCCCGACGGTTGCGGCCGGGCGAGAAACTCAAGGTCCGGATGGCCGGTCTGATCGTTCATCGCCGCGCCGGCCGGGTCTACCACGAGCTCGTCGACCGGGAGCCTCGGGTCGCCCGGTGTCCAATCCCTGCGCGGACACACGTCCGCCGCCATCATGTCGCAGAGTTCAGGGAGCGCCGTGTTGTCTGGCGCCCACTCGCGGACCACGCACCACACGCGGGGGAGCACCTCGACCATGAGCAGGAACGCTGGAGATCGCGCCCCCAAGTCGCCGGCCAGCATCGTCCGCATGCGCCGGAAGTCGAGCGCGAACCCTCGCAGCACATTGCCATCGGGGTACGTCGCCGCGCTGAATCCGTAGAGCACCTGTCCCTCGGGTGTCCAACTCTCGCCGTCGAGCATCGACCGGGCGTAACGCTCAGTCATCGACGCACGCAACTCGGCCTCGTACCCAGGGCGCAGGTTCTGGGCGTTCTCTCGGGTTTGCGGTCGGAGGACAAGGCCGCCTTGATCTCGGGCCAGCGACATCCACCACTCGCGCTGCGGCAGGCCGATCATGAGCAGCGTCGGCGCCCGGAGCACCTGGCGCGGCATGCCGTCGCGCCCAATTATGGTCGACGGGAGCGCCTCCGACAGACGCTCGCGAAAAATGGTTCCGTAGTCCTTGTGCGCCTCTTGAAGTTCGTCGCCGACGATGGCCGTGAGGCTCTGCCCCTCCAACGGATTGCCGGCCAGCGGAGATCCTGAGACCTCAAGATGCCGAAGCCGAATAACCGCGCCGCCGGAACACCTGAACTCGTGGTCGCCGGCCTTCCACTCCATGCCCTCGGATCTGGCGAGCTGCGAAAGGATCGGCAAGTGGACGTCCCGAAGTCGCGAGTAGGTGTCCATCGCAAGGACGATCTGATTTTGCGGCGTGTCGTTCAGCGTGGCAAGGCCGACCGCCGTTGCGCACGCGAGCACAGACTTGCCGCATCGCTTGCCGCCTGCGATGCCGACCACTGAACCACCCTGCGGCCGCATGATGTACCGAAGCGCCCGGTGTTGCGTGAGCGTGATGCCGGGCGCGAGCGAGGCAAGCGAGAGCGCGGGCACTACTCGACAGGCTCGGGATCGCCGAGTCGACCGAGGAGCGTTGCAAGTCCGGCGTTATCTGCGGCTCCGACGTTGAGCGTCTCCATGCGCCCCCACGTATGCCGGTGACGCCTCGCGAGGATCTCCAACGCCCAGACCTCGCCGGTGTGCATTCTGCGTTCAAGTCCCTGCGATGCCGATGCGTGCGCGCGCAGTAGACGCATTCCAGCCAGGACCTTCATCGGGTCGGCCTTGACCTCGACGCCGGGGTCGTTCGCGAGCCTGTCGGCCACGTCGAGGGCATCCTTCGCCCATCGGCCCAAAGTCGCGTTTCCAAGCCCGTGCGCAAGGCCGGTGACCTCCATTGAGCAGCCCACGGCCAAGTCCTCGCATATCGCCGTTACGAGGTCTTCATCCTGCCACGCTGGCACGGCGCGGCGCTCAACGGCGCAGCGGTTTGCTGCGGCCTCCTTTACGCGTGTTTTTGGCTGGCCGGCCATGACCTAATCTTCACCACTTCGACGCGGCGCGTCAACCCGGGGCACGATGATGACCCGTTGCCGCCCGCCGTACACCTCACCAGGCGCATCAGCTTCGACCGTCTCGCTTGGTGCCGCGCCGCAGTACTCGCACGGCGCGACCGCCGCGAGGGTCGGCGAGCGCATGGCGCCGCATCGGGTGCACGATGGCGCGGTCATGGCTTCACCAACGCCCGGTCGGACTAGCTTTCACGAATCACCTCCACATTCACAACGGTCCGCGGATTCGCCGCGTCGAGCGCACCCCGCACGACGAGCTCACGCACGCATTCCCAATGGTCGCCGTCGAGCACAGGCGCACCCGTGAGACCATCGAGGATCGCTTTCGCCACGTTGTCAAGGTCGCGTCGGTGCCGGTCGGAAAAGAAAGCGTCAATGGTCACGCGCACGGGACCGAGACCCGCGCGAACGCCTGCAATGGTCGCGAGGGCGTGCACCGCCTGCTCATGCCGCCGCGTGCGTGCCGTGCGGACTGCGCCGTGTTTGCCCTGCGTCACGCGTTCCCACGGGACAGGCTGGCCGGGGATCTCAAAGGTCCACTTCGTCATCGCCATCCCCCACGCGCGACGAGTTGCCGCCACGCTTCCGCGGCGCATTGCGGGACTTGCCCGTTTCCGAGGCATCGGATTCGGTCGCCTCGGTCGGGCGTCCTTGCGGCGACAGCAGGGACATCCCTGCGATGCCGTCGCCTGCGCGCGCAGTAGACGCATTCAAGATGCCTCCGTCTCACAGTCCGCACCCCGGGCAAGGCTCCTGCGCCTCGGCGAGACGGCCCGCGAGGCACCGTCGCAGCGCATCCTGCTCGCGCCACTCATCCACGGTCGGCTGATGATATGGCACATGCGGCCCCTCATGGCCCGCGTCGAGCACGCATTGGAACGTCCGAATCACGGTGTCAGTGTCGGTCATGTCGGGGCATCGTGCGGTCATGCCGACACCTCGTAGACCCGGTTCTCTCCGGAGCGAGTCGCCCGACGCGCGATGTTCGAAGACGTCACCTTGCCGGCCTCAAGAAGTCGATAGAGCGACCCGCGCACGGTGGACTGCGACACGTCAAGCGCCAATGCGAGAGTCGGAACATCGACGGGGCATCCTCGGCGCAGGAGCTCCGCGAGAACCCGTTCGCTCGCGGATTCTCCCGCCGCGTGATTGCGCACCTTGGGCACAGCCTCGACGTAGATGGTCGGCCTGCCCGTGATGCGACCGGGGCGCACATTGGCCGCGGTCATTCCAGTCGGCCACCGCGACTTCGGGTCCTCAGCCAAGAACTCAGCGCGACGGGCGTCGCCTGCGTGCGCGGCGCGGGCCTTTTTCGTACCGCCACGGGCCGCCCGCACCTGCTCTCGCGCCGCCGCATGTGCTCGCGCCTGCTCTCGCGCCGCTGCATGTGCAGCCCGTGACGCGTCGCGCATCTCTCGGGCTGCATCGACATCGGAGCGCTGGACCCTTGCAGCCGGTTCGACCCGCGCAACCCTTCT
>SXGR01115176.1_pt1 | contig 31160 bp, 26 predicted proteins | sample 3174711 | NCBI WGS metagenome assembly SXGR01 (sample SAMN11356860, study PRJNA531348) | freshwater metagenome | isolation source: freshwater sample F1-60 | place: China: Fuxian Lake, Yuxi | collected 2017-12-25 | reverse complement strand
TGCAAGCATGACGGCGCCAAAAGTCGCTCCATCCGCATCAGTTGCGCCGAGGCGTCGGACCGCGGAGACCGTGTAGTAAGCGGGTGCCATGCTGGCAAGCGCTGAAAGCGATCGACCAACGAGCAAAAGACGGAAAGGCGCGTCGCTGGAAACGACCTCGGCGAGTTCGCGCCACCACGTCGGATGCGAGACCACCTCGCTAACTTTTTCGGCTTCACCTTCGCCATTCCACGCGGGATCATCCGGTTCCGGTTCCCTGACTTGGGCGAATACGACAAGCACGAAGGACACGAAGAACGTGCCTAGCGCGAAGCAGGTGACAAAACCCCACGGGAAGGGAAAGTTTGCAAGAAGCCATCGTGCAACGAATGCACTTGCGACTCCGCCGACGGCGCCACTTGCCTGTTGCAGCGCGAAGTAGCGCGCACGCCTGGGCGGTGGGACAACTGCGCCGACGATATCGAAAAAGGCCGGCAGCACTAGGCCCTCACTGAGCCGGAACAACCCGAGTCCGATCAGGAGCGACGCTAGCACTAATCCGGGCTCCGTATCACCGTAGACTGCCGTGGCGACAATCGGTGCAAGCATCGGAACCCGTCCAATCCCGGCAATGATGAGCACGAAACGTTTCCTGCCACCGCGACGCGCGGCGCGAGCTGCCCATCGTGCCCCGAGGATTTGCGGAAGTGCGAGACCGACAAAGTCTATGGCCGGTATCGCGCCAGCCAATAGGTCAATCGGGGTGAGCCGTGCGACAAAGACGGGAAGGATTGACGCTGGTGAGATGAACGTGAACCCAAAGTTGAACACGAACCCGTCAAAGACCAGCCACCAGAAATTCCGTGACGCATGCCTGAGATCTGGCAGGCGCTTTGCACTTGATTGGTTGCTCAATTCGGTTCCTTGGGATCAACAGCTTCAGAGACCTTCGGGCGCGACCGGGGGCCAAGCATGCGTACAACGGTCGCTCCACTGGCAGCGGCAAGACAGTACGCAGCGATCGAGACGCCGTTGACCACGTCGAACCCCGAGATTGCTGAGATTGCACCTCCGACGACCGGTGCGGCGATCGAGAACGGAATGATGACTGTGTTGTACGACGCGACGTACATCCCGCGTGATGCGTGGGCCCGTTCGGCCAGTTGCATCGGGAGGGACATGTCACACATCATCTGGGCAGATGTGCCGACGCCCATTGCTATGAAGACCGGGTAGATGCTGGTGATCGACGTTGAGGATGTTGCAGCCACGGCGCCAAGTGCGCCGATGATTGCTCCGCCAACGAGAAACCACGGCCTTCGTGACCTCGCGACAATCTCGCCCCACATGAGTGTGCCGACGAGTTGCGAACCAAGTGCGATCAGGCCGAAGGTCGCAGCGTCCGAGTCACTTGCCGCAAGGCGACGCACGGCACTGACGGCGTAGTAGGCCGGCGCCATTCCCGCAATCCCGAACAGGGCACGCGTGAGGACGAGGCGCCGGAAACCTACATCCGAACGCCAGATTGCGACAACTGCTTCGTGCCATGGGGGGCGGTCTGAGTTCTCGGGTCCGGCAGGAAGGGTCTTTGCAGGTCTGATTGGGCCAATCAAGCTATCCGGGAGTGGCTCGCGGACTTGGAGGAAAACACCGGTGACCGCGATCACCAATGTCAATCCAACCGAGAACGACGCCACGAAGTTCCAAGGAAATGGGAGCGCCCCGAGTACCCACCTTGCCCCGAAGGCACTCACAATACCCCCAATGGCGGTTGCGGCCTGTTGCCAAGAGAAGTACCTAGGGCGAAGTCGAGGATGGATAACCAGCCCGATGAGATCGAAGTATGCCGGAACTCCGGCACCTTCAGCGAGGCGGAACAGGAAGAACGCGACCATCAGGGTCGCGATAAGGATCGCCGGGTGCGCATCACCTAGAACGGCAATGGTGATGATGGTGATTGCGATTGGAATGCGTCCGATGAGGTTCGTGTACGCCTTGAGCCACTTGAGTTGTCCCTTTTGCGCAAACCTCTCCGCCCACTTGGCGCCGATGAACTGGGGAATAGCAACCGCTATCTGGTCGAGGGCAACGAATGATCCTGCGAACAAATCAACAGGTGTGAGCCTCGCGATGAAAACCGGAAGGATCGAGATTGGGGACAGGAAGTTGTAGCCGAGTGCGAAGAAGAACCCGTCCAGCACCAGTACGGCAATGTTCCGACGGGCATTCGGTAGTGACCAAGGGTCGTCGTCACGATTTCGCGTGACTGGCAGGGTGATTGCCTCGGGCGTCCGGCTCACGTTGCGCATCCGTGATCCAAATCAAGACGTCTCAGAGTGGGCTCAACCGACTTGGGTCGCTTCGTTCGGGTTCGATCCCTGATCACGAAAGTTTCCGCGAAAGAGTTGCCGGTGTCGCTGATGAGGCCGTTACGGTGGCGACGGCTGCGAGAACGGCAAGCAACGAAGCAATGACGTAGGTCGCTCCATATCCGCCCGCGTCGGCAAGTGCACCGCCGAGCAATGGAGCGATCAGGTTTATGGGTGAGACTGCGGTATTTGCCACGGCCACGTACAGGGACCGATCCTGCTTTGTCTCCTCGGCAAACGCAAGCGGCAGGGCACCGTCGCTGACCACGATCGCTCCCATTGACGCGCCGGCAAGCGCGAAGACAATCATGATCATGCTGGAGGATGGGGCCAAGAAGGCGAGAATTGACGCGAGCCCCGCGAGGACGGTACCTGCAAGCAAGACATTCATGAGCTTCAACCGATTGGCGATTGCACCCCAGATAAGGGTCGAAATAGTCTGGCTGGCAAGAAGGATTGCTGAGTAGATGGCCACGTCTCCGTCGGACGCGCCAAGTTCCCTTGTTGCCTGCACCGCAAAAAAGGCGGTCGCCAGTCCGGTGAGAGCAACCAGACACCGTGCAATTAAGTAACGACGGAAGGCCCGGTCGCTTGACCAGACATTCTTCGCTTGGATAAGCACGTTCGGTTGCGATGCCGGATCCGCCTTCACCATCGGTGGTTCGCGGACGACCAACAACCAGATGATCGAGCTCGTGATGATGACGGTCCCAAGGCTGAAGCAAAGCACAAAGCCGATTGGGAACGGAAATAAATCGAGTAGTGATCGGCCGCCAACGAGGGCGAGTGCTCCGATACCGCCACCGAGAAACTGGTTCAGGCCAATGAACCTGCTTCGCTGACGCGGGTGGATCGTGGCTGCGACAAGGTCATAGTAGACCGGTGTGTTCATTCCACTTGTTGCGCGGAATAGTGCGATGCACACGAAGAAGGCGAGCAGCGCAAATTGAGGGTGGGTGTTTGCGAACGCCCAGATAATCCCGATCATGACGATAAGGGGGATCCGACCGAGAAGGGCGGTGACAATGATGTACCGCTTGCGCGATGTGATGCCTGACATTGCGCGCGCCCCTAGCAACTGGGGCAACGCCCACGACAGGGCCATGACGGCCGGGACCGCGCCGGCGACGACGTTGCTCGATGACAGGTGGCTTACGAAGAGGGGCATGATTGTCGTAGGTGAGAAGTAACTCAAGCCAAGCCAGAAGGTGAGGCCATCAAAAGTAAGGATGGTGAAGTTGTAGCGCGCGTTTTCCATGGGTTCCGAGACATGCCCCACGGTGGTGTGTTCTCGTGCGGCCGACCTGGCCTCGCTGGACATAGCTTCGCCGCCAATCCCAGGTTCTTGAAGGGTTGTTGGTGGCGCTCCGGATGGTTTGCTCGTAGCGGTCACGCCTCGCCTCGGCGGTCGCCTTGTTGACCCAGCGCAGCAAGGTTTGGCCGTCCAGGCCGATCGAGTCGCGCTTCGACCCATCGTGCTGCACGGATCAGTCGCGCGTCGGCGCCGTGTGCCCCGACAAGTTGAACTGCAACCGGTAGGCCGTCACGACCGAGTGTGGCCGGGAGTGCCAACGCCGGCGCGCCTACTGATTGCCAGCGGGTTGCACATCGTGGATCTCCAGTTGTCTCCAGTGTCGGTGCCTCACCCAAAGCGGCAGGGGCAATGATCGCGTCAAACGGTCTTACCCAGGTTGCGAACGACGCGATCGCCGCTAGCCTCTTCTGATGGGCAGCCTCATACGTGGCGTCATCGGTGGCGCCGCCTTCATCAAGGAAGGCTTTCAGGGTTGAACTGAGGACGGGGTCGTGGATTGCCCTGATGCTTGCAAGAGCATGCGCACCCTCGCGGGCCATGATGGTCCTGTGTGTGGGCGCGAGACCATCGACGTCTTTGGGCACATCGACATCCCGGACCTCTGCACCCGCCTTCGCAAGCATGGTCCCAAGCCTCTGGAAGAGTTCGTGCGTACTTGTGTCCAGAAGGTCCCAGTCGGAGGTCCTTGCGATCCCGATCCGTGGTGTCCAGTCCAGATCCAAGTCTGGAAATCGCAGCCAAGCATCGAGCGGTTCATTCGCCCAGATCGATGCGAGGACGGCCGCGCCGGCAACATCGGTGGCGAAGACGCCTCCCTGGTCGTTCGTCGGACTGAAGGGCAGGGCGCGCACCAACGAGAGGCGGCCCCATGAGGGTTTGAATCCGACAACTCCGCAGAATGCAGCTGGACGGATCACGGAGCCGTTCGTCTGCGTACCGATGGCGCCAGGGACGAGACCACAGGCAACGGCGGCAGCCGACCCCATTGATGATCCCCCGGGGGTCCGCGACGGGTTCCAAGGGTTCACGGTCGGCCCCGGGTGGAAGTAGGCGAGCTCCGCGGTCACAGTCTTGCCCAGGATGTAGCCACCGGCGTGTTGCAAGGAAAGGACGGCTTCGGCTGAAAGATCCGGCACATGTCCTGCGAATGCCCGTGTGCCGTACTCGGTACCCATCCCGGCCGTGTCGAAGACGTCCTTGATCGCGACGGGGATGCCTTCAAGCACTCCACGGGCCTGTCCATTACGTAGCCTACGGTCACCTTCGTCGGCATGCTCGAAGGCGGCACGACGGTCGATCCTCACAAAAGCTTGCAGGGCGGGTTCAATCTGGTCCAAACGTTCGAGGATTTCCACCAAGACTGCGCGCGCTGAGGTTGCACCGGTTGAGAGTGCATGCACCAATGAAATCAAAGGGAGGTCCAGGGGAGAGGTCGCGGTCATTGCAAATGGCCCTATTGCCGGTGCGGAAGGTTTTGACGATGGATTGTGCCCGGTCACGTGACGCTGCCGCACGGTTCGAGGAGAACAGACACTTGATAGACTGCCAAAACAGGTCAGTCCAAATCGGAATCCGATCCGAAGCATCGATAGGGAAGTCAGGATGCCAGTTGATCCCGCAGAACAGGTACGCCTCGGTAGGTCCTTGGTCGCTGTTTCGAAGCTTTCCCTTGGTGGGGGGACATTTGGAAGGGCTCTGGAACCTGACCGCGAAGGAACTGTCGAGGCAATCGTGCACCGTGCTTGGGAGATCGGCGTCCGGCACTTCGATACCGCACCCCTATACGGGCTTGGACTATCGGAGCGCCGTATCGGCAGGGCGCTTTCAGCCTTCAAGCCTGAGGATCGTGTGATTGCGACAAAGGTTGGGCGTCTACTCCGACCACCGTCCGGCCCAGACACACGGCCGGTTTTTGACTATTCGTTTGACGGCATCATGAAGTCGCTCGATGAAAGTTTGGCGAGGATGCGGGTGGTCAAGGTTGACATCCTCCACCTGCATGATCCGGATGATCACTGGGATGAGGCGAGTGGCGATGGGTACATGGCGCTGGATGTGTTGCGGACCTCCGGGGTTGTCAAGGCAATCGGGGCGGGCATGAACCAGTCGGAGATGCTTTCGCGGTTCGCGCGTGAGACGCACTTGGACTGCTTTCTGGTAGCTGGTCGATACACACTCCTCGATCAAAGTGCACTTGCCGAACTGATGCCTCTGTGTGCGGAACGCAAGATTGGGGTGATTATCGGAGGTGTATTCAACAGTGGCATCCTGGCCGGGCCGGTTGAGGGAGCCCATTTCAATTACCTCCCCGCATCTGCCGAGTGGTTGGCGAAGGCCCAGCGGCTAGAGGCCATTTGCGCCCGGCATGAGACGCCGCTCAAGGCAGCCGCGATCCAGTTTCCGTTTGCGCACCAAGCGGTCTCTACCGTCCTGTCTGGTGTCCGTTCTGTCGCTGAACTTGACGAAAACGCCCGCATGATGGCCTTCGATGTTCCGGCAGAATTGTGGCGTGCAATCCGGACCGAGGGGCTTGTCCCCGAGACGTGCCCTCTCCCGGGCGGTCACTGAACTGTCAAACGACCTCACGTAGGCGACTTGCTCTCGAAACGCCGATGTGATTTCTGGTGGAGAGGTGTCACGCAGTATTAGTGCGTCCGCGTATTACGGTCATTTCTTCGGTTTCAACTTCTGGGGACGACGCCGCCGGATTGTCCGAAACTGGTTCGGGAGGCAGCTCATCGACGAAGCGGCGCGACCACAGCCGCTCGTACAGGCCGTGGGCCGCGATCAATTGCTGATGGTTTCCAAGTTCAACACACTTGCCGCCATCGAGGACAACGATCTGGTCAGCATTCTCGATGGTTGTAAGGCGATGTGCGACGACCAATGTCGTGCGGCCCTTCATGAGCCGGTCGAGAGCGTCCTGGACGAGATACTCAGACTCGTTGTCGAGTGAAGCCGTTGCTTCATCAAGAAGCAGGATGCGCGGATTGCGCAGGATGGCGCGGGCAATCGCGATCCGTTGGCGTTGGCCTGCGGAGAGTTGCACGCCGCGCTCACCAACCTCGGTGTCGTAGCCCTGTGGCAATGCCGAGATGAAGTCATGTGCGTTGGCGGCGCGCGCTGCGACCTCGATCTCCTGATGCGTTGCCTGCAATTTTCCGTAGCGAATATTTCCTGCCACCGAAGTCGCAAAAAGCACCGGCTCCTGCGGGACAAGTGCCATGGCATCCCTGACCGATGCCTGCGTCGCGTGGCGGACATCGCACCCGTCGATTAGGACCGATCCGCCGGTCACGTCGTAGAGGCGCAGGAGCAGGGCGATGGTCGTCGTCTTGCCTGCGCCTGATGGCCCGACGATCGCACAGGTTTGGCCTGGCGCGACCGCGAAGTCGAGACCGTGCAAAACGGGGCGATCTGGTGCGTATGCGAACTCAGCGGAGCGGAACTCCACGCTGCCGGTGCCCTGAGGAAGCGTGATTGCGTCCGGTGCGTCAGTCACCGCTGCCGGCTCATCGAGCAGGGCGAAGATGCGCTGGGCGGCACCAAGTGCTTGCTGGAGCTGCGTATAAAGGCGGGTCAGGGCACCAATCGGGGCAGCGACACCGATGAGATAGAGCAGGAATGCGATCAGGTCCCCGGCGCTCAGTCGACCGGCGAGTACCTCACGCCCCCCAAACCACAGGACCGCAGTTATCGCGCCGAAGCTCAGGAAAGTGATGATTGGGGCCACCGCGGACTCGGCTCGGGCTCGCCGGAGGCTGAACGTCAGCACCGAAGCCATGCGGTCCCAATAACGTGCACGTTCGTGAGCTTCGCGAGCGAAAGCCTTGACAATCCGGACATTCGCAAGGACCTCGTTGAGGACTGCGGTGGCCTGACCGATTTCCTCCTGCGTGGCACGTGACAGCGCGCGGACACGTCGCCCCGAGACGATTGCGATACCCATCACTGCGGGCGCGATAACAATGACAATCAGGGCAAGTCGCCAGTTCAGTGACATTGCAATCGCGATGCTGCCAACGAGACGCACCACTTGGGAGAGCAATGGCAATGCAGTGCCAAGAGTTCCGCCGCGCACAAGGGTCACGTCGGAGTTGACGATCGCAAGAATGTCACCCGAGCGACGGGTGTCGTAGAAGCGCATCGAGAGGCGAAGGAGGTGATCTGTTACTTTCAGCCCGAGATCCGTGCCAAGGCGTTCACCGGTCGCCGACACGATGTAACTCTGGGTGAAGTTGGCTATCGACTCCAGAAAGAACATCACGATCAGTGCGACTGCAACAGCGTTGAGTTGCTCGGCATCTGCTTCCACAAGCGCGGAGTCGATGAGGCGTCTGACGCCGAGCGGGAAGACCAAGCCAACGCCCGCAGTGAACAGCATGAGCACTGACGAAAGTGCCAACCGGCCGCGGTAAGGCCAGAGAAGCGAGTACAGCCTCCGGGTGGAGACAGGCGGCAGTTCCGTGCTTACGCCCGGCCGCGAGCCGCCCCCACCTCTCGCCCCCATGCGCATCATTGGGCAAGGTCCGCAGGCACCGAGCGGCCCGGAAGGTATCGACACGTGCCACAGGGACTCATGTCTCGCATTGTGATCATCGGTCAATACTAGGGGTTAGGGTCGGTGGAGGTGTCTGAACCGATGGATGATCGCGTCGGTCCGTCACCGCCTCCACGCAGAAAATGGTGCAGTCACCCGCCTCGTTCGATCATCGAGATGACTGCGCGCATCCAGCCTAGTGCGTACGCCATGCCGGCATGCCAAGGGGCAGCACACTCAAGTCCGGGGGTGTGATCCGGGATGAGAACCCCGTCGTAGCCGTGCTTGTGATAGAGGCGAACGGCCTGGATCATGTCGACGTCACCGTCGTCAACGAACATTTCATAGTAGTTGGGCACCTTGCCCTTCACATTGCGGAAGTGGACATAAGCGATTTTCTTCTCAGCCGTGTAGGTCTCAATCGCCTCGTAGACGTCCATCTCGCCGACCATTTCGGAGATCGTGCCTTGGCAGAACTCCGCGGCATTTGCGTGACTTGGATGGAGGTCGAAGACCCTTCGGTAGAGTTCCGGCTTCCAGAGAAGCCGTGCTGTCCCGCGAAGCTGCTCGAAAGGCGGATCGTCTGGATGTAGCGCGAGGCGCACTCCCGCCTCTTCAGCCACCGGCACGAGTTCGTCGAGAAACCATTTGAACCGGGACCAGAGTTGCTCCTGAGAAATCCGCCCGATGGTCCCCTTGGGAGCATCCCGGTCTACCACCATGTTCCAGACGGTCCCCAGCGGTATCTCGTCGTCTGGGGGGGCAAGGTCCTTGATGTAGCCGACCGATTCCGCCCCGCCCCGGGCCCAAGGTCCGAAGGAGCGTCCATACACACCAGCGAGCGAAAAGTTGTAACCCATCACTGGAATCCCGACACGACCCATGGCACGGATGATTGTCTTGAGACCAGCCATCTGCTCTTCCCTGCGTGGCCCGTCAAGAAGGACGTCTGACCAATGGTGCGGATCAAAATTCTCGATGGCGGCGAGTTCCAGGCCGGCTCCGTTGATTGACGAGCGGAGTGCTTGAAGGTTCTCAAGTGTCCACGGCTCATTTGCAGGGTCGGGTATTCGTGACGTCTCAGGCCCTTGGATTGTTCCCGTGGCGAAATTCAGGTAATCGGCGAGGTGGGCCACTATGTGGGTTGCGCCAGCTTGGCGTGCGAAGCGGAAGTTCTCTTCGGTGAGGTTGTGGGCGTAGAGGCCAAGGCCAAGTTTCATCGTTGTCATCATTCCGCGGTTGGATCAGGTCAGGTCAACTCGGACCTTTTCTCGCATTGGCTTCCCGGAACCCTGCCCCGAGCGGATCGAGGCCTGCTTTCGTGAAGAGTTCGCCTGATAGGTTGGTCAGCGTCCGGCCACCTGCAGTAGGGCGCGGGTGTAGCCGAGGCAATAGCTGAACTGCTTGTCTCCACCCGGATCGACGGCACTCGTCGGGACATGGTCCGGGCAGAGCATCGCGTGGGCACCGGACGATACATACGCGCGGACGGCCTCGAGCATGTCGACGTCGCCTTCGTCGGGATAGACCTCATCGAAATTCAGATAACCGCCCCGGATATTCCGGAAGTGCACCATGAATACTTTCCCGCGTGACCCGAAGTACTTGATTGCATCGATCACTTCGGTCTTCGGATCGACACACATTTCAGAGACCGTGCCTTGGCAAAAGTTGAGACCGTGGTAGGCGCTCGGCACCGTTTCGATGAACCGCTTTAGTCCGTCCACGGATCCGAGGACGCAATGGACACCCCGCAGTCCGACGTCATGTGGGACCGCGGGATCATGCGGGTGGCACGCCAGGCGCACCTTTGCCTCTTCCGCGACCGGGACGACACGCTCAAGGAAGTATTCGATGTTTTCCCAGAAGCGTTCGGCTGAGACCGGGCCGGCTTCGGTAAGGGAGTGATCCTCCCACTTGGAGATGTCGAAATGGGAGTACATCGCCCCACCCCGCCCACGGGTCTGACCAGTGCGAGGGATCCCGATCAGGTTCATGTTGTACTTCAGGCAGTCGATGCCCGCCTCACCCGTCACGCGAATGTTTTGCTTGATGATCTCGATTTCGGCATCCCGGGATGGGAGTCCGCGCATGATCCCGGGAAAACGCTGTTTGGTCATGTACTGACTTGGCAGGTTCAGGGCGACAATCTCAACCTTGATGCCCCACGCAGCCGCGCGTGCCGATGCTTGCTTCAGGCCGGCGACATTCCATGTGCCGTCCTCATTCTCGATGTTGTCCGTCTTGCGGTCTTCGCACGCGATGTGCTCGACCCCCATTTGTGCCGCCCACTGAAGACGTTCGTTGGTGAGCGAACCCATTTGATGTCCGAGGTACATGCTTTCCCCCTGTGATTGGCCAGATGCTGGTGACCACCCCGTAGTGTAAGTCGTCGATATCGAGGATGCGTGGTCCGGTTGGCACTAATGTGCGCTGAATGCGAGAGTTCCACTTGACGGTGCCCCGCGTCGGCGGACCCCGATGCCTGTTGATGACGAACTAGCCGGAGTGAATGAACTGACGATGACTGCAGGACGGCGTGGTGACGAAGGGTCTGATAGGCCTCAGGTCAATGGGCCTGGTGTTGACATAAGGCCCGTTGATCGCAAGGACTGGGCAGAGATTGCCCGCCTCCTTGGGCAGGATGCGTCGCACGGTTTGCGTCTTGAAAGGCATATGGAAGCAACGTACGACCCCTTTGTCGGGTTCGTTGCCGTCTCCGCAGAAGGTTCGGTTTGCGGTGCAATTGTTGCTGGCATTGCACGCGGGACCGGAACGTCACGTCCCACTAGAGCACTTCGCGTGGCGTGGATCGGTGTCGCTCCGGCGGTTCGTCGAAACGGTGTTGCCCGCGAACTTTTCGCGCGGGTACATGGAGAGTGTGTCGTGGTTGGCGCGACGAGCATCGAGGTGACGGTCGATGGCGGCGAATCCGAAGCGATGTCGTTCTTCAGGGCGCAGCAATTCGACATCGAGCGCCAGACCATGGATATGGTGCTGCCCCCTGACCGGGGACGGGACATGACGTCGGCGAACGCGCCCGAGACGGTTGACATTCGCGCATTGCACGCCACCGAAATTGGTGTCCTGACAGGCTTGTTGATCCACCTGGCGGTTGAGCGCGCGGCTGACCCTCATGACGACCTCGAGGCACTTACGCCGACGGCGATCGCTGCCGTGCTTCGGCGCCCCGGGACGGTTGCATATTGTGCTTGGGAGCGTGACGATCCGACCTCACCGGTTGGGTTTGTGATTGCTGTCCGGCGTGCTGACGAAGGTGTACTCAGGTTCATAGGCGTGCACGAAGATTCACGCCGTCTCGGCATCGGTCGGGCGTTGCTTGGGGCAGTCGTAAGCGCGCTTGGTGAGGTGGTCGGGACGGCGCCAAGCCTTCCTGGTACGTTGCGGCCGATCGCAATACGCGTCCACGACCCCGAGCCAGTGCAGGTCTTCTTCCGAAAGGTCGGGGCAGAGATTGCGAGGGTCCGCATAGATCTCGTGCGGGGCACATGACACATGAATCGGACCGCGGACTGCCTCAGCAAGCTGGTACGCTACACATGTGCGCTTTCGGCACTGTTGCCTAGATGAAGTAGCATGGATTTGGGCAAGGTTGCCCGACCCCAAGAGAGGATTGAGCAATGGAGCTCAGTGAAGCCCGCAACCGTGTGTCCGAGGGACATGTGAACGGTTTTTCGCCGCACATTTTCCATCCTGCAGATGTTCTTCAGTTGCGAACCCGGTTTGAGGAACTACGTGAAGAGCAGCATTCATGGCTTGAACCGGTGTTCCGGCGTTCAATCGCCCGTGAGGTCTGCCGACTTCGGAAGATCCTTCAGGCGCTGGACGAGGGAACATCGGTAGTCACCGTTGTGGCTGACCGCGCAGCCTAACCCCCGGCAGTTTTGTGGTGCGTGACCAGGCGTGGCCATATCGGCTGCGCCCGGTCACTACTTGCCCGTGCTGTCAGCGTCGGCGAGCGATCATTTCCAGTTCATATCCGTCGGGGTCAGCGGCAAAGATCATCCCGCCATCCGGCTTGCCTTCGGTGATGACCACACCGTGCGACTGCCAGTCGTTGTACAGGGTTGGCATGTCGTCGACCGGAAAGGCCAGATGCATAAGATCATCCGGAACCGAAAAGTGCGGATCGAGAAATGGCAAGAACGACAACTCGAGTTTGACCCGGTTTCCCGGGAGTTCGAGTTTTGCGATGCGGCTTCCGCGTGGCGACTGGGTGCGCTCCACAGTCACAAACCCGAGAAACCTCTCGTAAAAGTCCACGCTGCGATCGAGGTCACTCACCCGCAGGCGAAAATGATCAAACTCGCCGCCAACAGGTGCGGTACACAACTCGATTTCGTACCCATCACAGTCCTCTATGAACGCGAATGGATCCGTGGGCGATCCGTCGGTCCATTTGACCCCATTCGCGACGAGCCGATCGTGCGCAGCCTTCATGTCGGTGACGGTAAAGGCAAGATGGATCAGGTCTTCGGGGATTTCGAATTCACGACCGAGGCGGACACGGTCGGAAACCTCAATGTATGTATTCAGCCCTGGCATGCGCAGGATTGCAGTCTGCGTGCCAATGCTCGTTGTGCCTCGGCGCTCTTCCACAAAGCCGAAGTTCTGCGTGTACCAGGCAACAGTCTTGTCACGGTCACGACTGCGCAGGGATATGTGCAGGAACTCACTCATCTTCGTCTCCTTGCAATGGAGCAATAGACCTGTTCGGCCGTGCGCCACCATCCGAAATGGTATCCCGTGTCAAGCTAAGATGCGTGAGGCAATCGGGTAGCCACGACGTTCAATCGGACGTAGTTGATCGTCCTTCCGGGCAAAGTGCCTGCGACCTTGGCTACCAATCGTGCTCGATGCTCAGGCCCAATGCGGTCCAGATGCGCCACGAGGACTGGCGTCGCGAGGTAACGCTGAAATTCCTCGTCTGTAACGAGGGTTACGAACTCGGGTGTAAGCCAGACGCGTTGGACGGCAAATCCCGCGTCGTCAAGGAGCGTCGCGACTTCATCTGGACGCGGAAACCACCATGGCCCGTCCCAGTCAGAAAGTTCAGGGAAGTCGGACTTCAGGCTGTCAAGTGCGTCTATGACATTCGCGACGTTTCCGAACCCACCCCATTGGGCAACAAGCTGCCCGGCCGGCCGTAGGCGCTTGGCAAGACGCTTGAACAGCCCGGCATGACCTGAGACCCAGTGGAACGTTGCGGTCGAAAGAATTGCGTCAACTGGGCTGAACTCGGGTAACTCGTGGCCAAGGTCCGCGCGCAGGTATGAGACCCGCGTCCCGTACCGTGCGAGGTTTGCGCGCGCCTCGGCCAGCATTGCATCTGAGCCATCCAAGGCAATCACGTGACCGTGAGGGAGCCGATCAAGGAGCTTTGCCGTCACCCTCCCGCTGCCGCACCCGGCATCGAGGACGGTTTCGTCCCCACCTAGCTCGAGTCTGTCCAGAACCGTCGTCCCCATTCTGGTCATTGGGGCAGAGTTCTGATCGTAGGTCTGCGCGTCCCAAGCGTGAGTGGTGTCCGGTGTGGCCATTGGCGCCATGGTACTGGCCGTCTTGGCACGTCGCAGGTTCGGCAAGTGCAGTCTCCGTGCGTAACAATAAGTACATGGCTGCAGAATTTTCTTTTGACGTCGTTTCCACCTTTGACCGGCAGGAGGTGTTGAACGCGATTGATCAGGTGCGCCGGGAATTGGTTACTCGCTTTGATCTCAAGGACAGTGGGTCGACCATCGAACTCGATGAAAAGGTAATCAAGTTGGCTAGTGCCAGCGAACTTACCTTGGATTCGGTTCGGGACCTGCTGCTTGGGAAGGCAGTCCGCCGCAAGCTGTCGCCAAAGATCTTCGACTACGGTGACGTGGAGGAAGCTACCAAGGGAACGGTTCGGCAGACTGTGAAACTGAGGCAGGGGCTTTCACCTGAACTCGCCCGAGAGATTGTCAAGATCGTCCGGGATCGGTGCCCTAAGTTGAAGGCTCAGATCCAGGGGGACGCGGTTCGTGTGACTGGCAAGGTGAAAGACGACCTTCAGGCAGCGATGAACGCGGTTCGGGAAGCTGAACAGGCGAAGGACTGGGCAATTCCGGTTCAGTTCGACAACTATCGATGACAACGAAGGTTGCCCAGTGGGGGCTGGATCTGGAGCACCATGGCAGGGGATAGCAACTTCGATGTGCGCACAGTTTTTGGGCGGGTAGGCGGCACGGACGCATTCGACCGGCTGGTTGGGACCTTCTACGATGGGGTCTTGTCAGACCCAGTACTGCGGCCCATGTACGCCGACGAAGACCTGACTGCAAGCCGCAGACGGCTATCACTCTTTCTCGCGCAGTTCTTTGGGGGGCCATCGACCTATTCGGAGGAGCGTGGACATCCTCGGTTGCGGATGCGCCACTTTCCATTCCCGATTGACGTGGCGGCCCGTGACCGGTGGATGTTTCACATGGCCCGTGCGGTTGAGGCCGAGCGGTTTCCTGAGGAAGTGAGCGTGGCCATGATGGAGTACTTCGAGCGTGCCGCAACGTTCCTGATCAATCGGTAGTTTGCGGGACCATTGGGGTCGAACCACCAACGACGGATGGCTCAAAGGACCGAGGATATTAGGCAGACGCACCCGAATACCGACGCAGGCCTACTGCCCAAAACAACCTGGCAGCGGTGAAGAGGCCCGCAGAAAGCGCCACAGCGCCCACCAGTGCTTCCGGCGTAAGCCGACCGGCTAGCGCCTGCGCCGGAACAGTGGTGGCAAACGCCACGGGGACCAAGAAAGTCAACGCGCTACGTAACCAGGCCGGGTAAATGTTGACCGGCCATTTTCCCGCCTCGTACATGCTCTGGAAAATGACGAGAATGTTCTCGAGGCGCACGAACCAGAATGAGAGTGTCGTGAGTAGCAACAGGAAACTGTAGACGGTCGTGACGGCGGCCAGGATCGCGAGCACAAAGCCGGTAACCTGCCACAAGCCGATGCGGTCGGGCATCTGGGTGACCGCAACGCCGATGATAACGCTGCCCAAGGCAACGTCGGCGAGGCGCCAGACTTCGACCGCTCGCACGCTTACGAGAACCAGACTGTCTTCTGGTTTGGTCAGGACGTAGTCAAGCGTGCCGTTCCGCACGCCTTCCATCAGTCGTTCCATGGCGGGTTGTATCGCAAACCGAAGAACGCCACTGACTACGAAGTAGACCCCAAGGATTGCCAGCAATTCTGGCGGGGACCATCCGGCAAGGGTCTCAGTGTGGCTAAAGACGACCCCGAGCCCGGCCAGACCTGTACCCAACGAAATGGCTGAGCGGAGTAACTGCACATACAGATTCGTTCGGTACTGCAACTCGTTGAGAACGCCTACTCGCAGAAAGACCGCAAGCAACCGAACGACCGCAGTCATGGCTTTACGCACCCACCGCGGCGTATCGCCGCAGGCCTGCACGCCAGACAACCTTGCGGGCAACAATCGCGATGACAATCCACCCGATTTGCGCGCCGTACCCATTGATCAGGTCGTCCGCCTGAACCCTACCGAGAATGACCTCAACTGGAAAGGACAGCATCCAACGGAAGGGAAGTGCCAGGCCGATCAAGCGCACGGCTTCGGGGAGTAACGACAGTGGCACAAGCTGCCCGGAAAAGAAGAATAGCGGGACGTAATAGAGGTCGTTGATTGCTGCAACGCGGGTCGTCCAGAACGCGGCCATTGCGAGGACGTATTCAACGAGGAACCTGAGTACGGAGGCGAGGGCCAAGGCGGGAATGAAGGCAAGTATGGTGACCGGGGTAATCGTGATCGCTGGCTCAAATACTGCTCCCAAAATGATTACCGTCGGTATAACAATGACCAGTGTGATTGTCTTGTAAGTGACGTTTTCAGCAATGTCTATGTGTATGGGGTCAGTTGGTCGTAACAACAGGCCAGAGAGTTGACCCTCCCGAACACGGTATTCGAAGTCCCAGGCAATCCAGGTGAATGTCAAGTGGTTCACGACCATGAGCGCAAGGAAGTAAGCGGCGAACTCTGGCGCGGTGAACCCTCCGGCCTGGCCTCCCCCAGACGCTGCGACGGTCATCCACACAACAAGCGAGATCACTGGCGACAGGATCAGGCCGAGTAGCCAAATTACCAGTACTGCGCGGTATTGCAGCTGTGTCGCGAAAGTTGTTGCCAACTGCGCGCGGTACATGTCGACCCATTCGGTCATGTGGTTTCGGCCTGTCGCTTCGGTGGGGGACGCACCGCTCTATCAATCAGCTGTCTGAACCCGAGTTCAGTAACCACGAATTGGATCGACCTGGTTCTCAAGCGGTTCGTCGGCGAGGAACCGACGCAGGTTCTCTGCGAACAGAGAGGTGATTGCCCGGGAGTTCCTCGGACTATGTCCGCTCGTATGCTGTCCGAGGATGACATTCGGCATTTCCCAGAGATCGTCGTCAGGATCCGGAGTGTCGGAGGGTTCCACGCAATCGAGACCGGCACCACCCAGTCTTCCCGAGGCAAGGGCCACGCGAAGTGCGGTGCCATCAATAAGTGCGCCTCGGCCCACGTTGTAGACATGTGCGCCATCGCGAATGAGCGCAATCCGTGTCGCGTCGATCACATGCTTTGTCTCTGGTGTAAGGGGAAGGCACAGGGCGACATGATCCGCCATTGGCAGCACATCATCGAGATGGTCCAACCCGACCACGCGGTGGCATCCCGGCACATGGCCCGGCTGACGCTTGACCCCAATGACGTGCATGCCCAGTGCCTCGGCACGGAACGCCAAGCTTCCACCAATGTCACCCAGACCGATTACCAGCAGGGTTTGACCGGCGAGTTCCCACTTGGTCGAAATGACTTCACGAGCTACGGACCGACGCTCAAAGTGGGCACGAATGAGGACGTGGAGCCGTGTGGAGAACGCAAGCATCATCGCGACGAGTTGCTCGGAGATTGGGATCCCATGTACGCCGCGGGCGTTGGTGAGAGCGATGTGAGATGGCCACGGCCCGACTTTGAGGACGCCGTCGACACCGGCCGTGCCTGCCTGGACCCATCGGAGACTGGGCGCATCAACGATGACGTGGTGTGGAAGCCTCTTGCCGAACACAATGGTTGCGCCCCTGACGAGGTCGTCCCAATCATTCGGGTTTGAACTTGACGCAAAGCGGACGTCGGGAAAGTTGAGGCGAAGACGTTCGATGTCGGCAGGGTCAACGGAACTCGCATCCACTGCGACGGTGTGACCGTTTGATGGATCTGGGCCTGCGACGGTAGGTTTCGTCGTCATCGGGACTGGATCTCACTTTCGTGGGCCACCGAGGCATCGCTTGTTGAAAGGCGTTCAGTCGCGAACACACGTTCGATGACATCGTCAATCGGAGGGTCCTCCACGGTTAGGTCGATGACGGGCAAAGACGCGAGGACGCGCTCGGTCAGCAATGCAGTGTGCGTCTTGGGAACCCGGATGGTGACACGCCCGCCCTCAGAACTAATGACTTCGCCAATACCCTCGACAAAGTCGCCGATGCGATCGCTCCCGGTTTCCAGTTCGACCGTAAGGGTCTTGTACGGGGAAAACCGCGCCACGAGAGACGTCAGGTCTCCGTCAAAGAGTAGCTTGCCGTGGTGTATGACGATCACGCGCTTGCAGAGCGCTTCGACGTCGGCCATGTAGTGGCTTGTGAGAAGCACGGTCGCGCCGTGGCGGCGGTTGTATTCCGCGATGAACGCGCGGATGCGCCGTTGCATCGTGACGTCAAGGCCGATTGTCGGTTCGTCGAGGAACAGGACCTTGGGTTGATGAAGGAGTGAAACGGCAATCTCGCACTTCATGCGCTCGCCGAGCGAGAGTTGGCGAACAGGCTTGGGGAGCAGCGGTTCCAGGTCGAGGAGGTCAACGAGTTCGTCGAGCGTGCGTCGGTACGTGGGCACGGGGACGCGGTAGATTGCCCGGTGCAGTTCAAACGAGTCGGTCGCCGGAATGTCCCACGCCAGTTGGTTCCGTTGGCCCATCACGAGTGTGATCTGGCGCAGAAATGAACGTTCGCGGCGTGAAGGTTCAAATCCGAGGACCCGGACTTCGCCTGCGGTCGGATACAGGAGCCCTGACAACATCTTCAGGGTTGTAGTCTTGCCTGCACCATTTGGACCGAGGAACCCCGTTACCTCACCGGGGTTCACCAAGATTGAAAGGTCGTCCACGGCATGGACGTCGCGCGTGGTCCGCTTTACTAGCGAACGTAGTGAGGCCATCACGCCTGGTTCACGCACCGGGACGGAATACGTCTTCCTCAGTCGGGAGATCTCTATTGCAGGTGTGACCACTGCCGGAATGGTACCTGCATCCAAATTCGGGCTAGTTTGCTTGTCGCGGGCGGGCTGAGCGCCCAACTGTTGGCCGACATGTGCCACACTGCGCGGAACATCCAAACGAGGAACTTCATGGGGGGCAAGACAATGACGGGCGAGGCTGTTGGGGTGCTAGGCGGTGGTAACACCGCATTCGCGGTTGCCGCGAAGCTTGCAATCGAAGGGCACCGAGTTCGCCTATGGGAACATCCATCGCAGGCAAGCGCGGTCTCCGCGATCGCTTCGACCCGCCAGGTTCGCCTGACCGGTGTCGGTGGCGAAGGCTCCGCAACGCTGGAACACGTCTCCACCGCAATCGCTGATGTCCTCGACGAGGCAGTACTGCTGCTGGCACCCGTTCCGAGCTACGCGCAATCCGCGTTCCTCGACGCCGTCAGTGCGCACCTGAAGCCGAAGCATGTATTGGCGTTTCTGCCCGGAAACTCCGGCACACTGGCAGCGTTGCATCGCTTTCGTGGCTCCTGGAGGACCTCGGCCCCACTGCTGATTGAGAGCGACACGGCGCCTTACGTCTGTCGCAAGCTCGGTCCCGACCATGTCCACATCTTTGGAGTTGTCCCGTCCATGGGAATCGGTGCGCTACCAGCATCACGTAGCGATGAGGCTATTGCACTTCTGGACCCTCTCTTCCCCGGGGTTGTTGCGTACCCTCACGCACTTGCCGCGGCGCTCGGCGCGATGAACCCCATTGTTCATCCGCCGGGTGTCCTGATGAACGCCGGGCGGATTGAACACTCGCGCGGCGACTTCTATTTTTACGAGGAAGGTGTGACGCCGGGAGTGGTGCGGGTCATCGAGGCGCTTGATGGTGAACGTCGAGCTTTGGGGGAGGCGTTAGGCCTCTCATTGTTGCCAGTCGCCGATGCTTTCCATGCTGCAGGTTTCGGACCGAAGGGTGACTTGTGGGCAACCATCAACGGAAGCCGGATGCTTACCGCTCTCCGTGCTCCGGGGTCTTTGCAGACCAGATGGCTTTCCGAAGACATTCCGTTTGGCCTGCGGACATGGGTCGGTCTGGGTGAACAAGTTGGCGTCGCAATGCCCGTCGCCCGGGCATTGATCGAACTTGGGAACGCGCTCATGGGATCTGATGCCTGGTTAGTTGGCAGGGGTCCTGCCGAACTCGGTCTCTTGGGACTTGACCGCAAGGGCATTGAAAGCCTTCTTGCGTAGATGAAGTCGCCTTTCCACGCTAGACTCGCAATGTGAGTGGAGCGGGGGCACCAAATTCAAGCCAGCCTGGAAGCGACGAGGCTGCACCTCCAGCTTCCCAAGGCACTGGAGACAAGTGGGCTCCACGCGTCGAGGGAGAAGAGGGTGACCCGACCTTGTTTGACTTCGTATTCGGCGGTGCGGTCGTCGGTGTAGTTGCTGTTGGCATCTTGTGGGCGATGGGGTACGTCACGTTTTGACAGTCTCACTCGTGTGCCTCGATCAGAGCCCGTGAACGGGAAAGACCAGTTGCTTCAGCGTGGCTACCGCTTCCTTTGCGTCGTCCATGACGCGTGACGCTGCACCTGCGTCGAGAACAGGTGCCGGCTTGGGTCCGTGCAACCATTCGACGTTGATCGGAAGTCCAGCAAACGTTGCAAACACCAAGGCCCAGATACGGGGTGTTGCTTCAACGTCGTACCCGCCTCCACCGATTGCCACCAAGCGTCCCCGCGCGATAGATCGTAGGCGTTCGGCCACCCACACGTAGGCGTTTTCAGTGAGGAGCAGGTGGGCAAGTGGGTCGGCGTGATAGGCATCTGCCCCACATTGCACGATCGTGATGTCGGGGCGGAATGCGGCGTGCAGTGGAGGGACGATTTCCTCGAACGCCCACATCCACGTCCTGTCATCCGAATATGGTGCCAACGGAATGTTTACTGCAAACCCCGTACCGGGTCCGGTTCCTATCGAATTGGCAAGACCCCCGGGTGGGCCTGGAAAGAGGTAGTGGGTCGACTCGTGGATTGAGACAGTGAGGACTTGGGGATCATCAGCAAACATGGTTTCGACGCCATCGCCTTGATGGACGTCGAGGTCTATGTACATGACCCTCATTCCGAGATCGCGGGCCCAAGCGATGCCGACCGCAGCGTCGTTGAAAATCCCGAACCCACTCGCTGTCCCGGGCATGGCGTGGTGGTTGACGCCTCCCGATGGGACGAAGGCGAAGTCTGCGCTGTGGCTGGAGACCTGACCGAGAGCGTGGATAACGCCTCCGCTGACATTTCGGGAAATTGACCCCATCTCGGGATACGGTGGGTTGTCGCCTTGGGCCGAAAATCCGTAGCGCCTCGCTTCGGCTGAGGGAACCGTGGCCATGGCGCCCGGTATCGACAGTCGGTCAACCATTGCGATGTACGAGAGATCATGGACACGCGCGACATCCTTGTTGGTTGCCATTGGTGGAGCGACAACCCTAACCGCTTCCACCCATCCGTTACGGGGGTCGGCAATGAGAGAGTGAGCGTCATTTGCTCGAGTGGGCTTGAGCGGATGGAACTCCGGCATGTGGGTAGCAATCATCCCTGGACCGTGGACAAGCAGGTTCATGGGTTGCTCCCGTCGACCTCGTAGACGCGACATCAAAGCTGGAACTGGTTAGTCGGCGATTGCCAATGCCCCGAAGCGCGTGACGAACAAGACGGACCCGCCGGCTCGCCGGAACATGACCTCCACCCCGTGGTAAATCTCGACCGTGTGCACATCCCTCGCCGTGGCAGCGATTAAGGCGACAGTTCTGTGAGGAACCAAGAGGCGCACGTCGACACGCTTGATTGATGGCCAGAGGACGACCGCGAGTGATGAACCCGGCAAGTCCATGCACGGCACGGATAGCTCGAAGACCGGTTGGCCGTGCACCGAATAAGGAGCGAGTGTCACTGGCACCTCGAGTTCGTGCACGATCGACTCAAGACACTCCGTGTCAAACGGCAGGCGAGTGACGCTGCGTGCAACCGCCGACACAGTGCCAAGATGAGGTTCGGGCAACATTCCACCATTAGACGGATCAGTCGAGGTCATCCGCTTCATCAATTCGTAATTGTCTACCCCTAACCACTGAGGCAATTTGCCAACTTGGAAACGTTTGCGTCAACAGTTACCAGACATTGCCACCGGACAAGATTTGTCTGCCAGGGTGCCCCGGGCGCGAATTGAACGCGCGACCTACCGCTTAGAAGGCGGCTGCTCTATCCACTGAGCTACCGGGACATAACCACCAAGCCACGAGGGCCGGGTGGAGAGAATCCGCAATCGAAGTCATTTGCGGATCCCTCGGTTCCTAAAGGCCCATGATCTGGACGAGTGAACGGACGCTTGCCGCCGTGCGGTGAAGAGCGGCTTTCTCCTCTGCAGAGAGTTCGATTTCGATCACTTGTTCGATGCCGCCGGCACCGAGCTTGCACGGTACGCCCACGAAAAGGTCGTTGATGCCGTACTCACCTTCGAGGTATGCCGACGATGGAAGGATCAGCTTGCGGTCAAGCAGGATGGCGGTGACCATCTGCGCCGTCGCCGCCGCCGGTGCCTGATACGCGCTGCCCGTCTTGAGCAGGTCCACGATCTCCTGCCCGCCCTTGCGAGTGCGATCGACGATCGATGCGAGTCTTTCCGAGGAGATCAGTTTCGCGACAGGAATACCTCCGACGGTTGTGTAACTCGTCAGTGGCACCATGTCATCTCCGTGGCCGCCAAGGACGTAGGCCTGGACACTGTCCACCGACACGCCGAGCTCCATGGCAAGAAAGGTGCGAAACCTAGCGGTGTCGAGGACGCCTGCCTGCCCAATGACGCGGGATTTTGGAAATCCGGCGGACTTGAATGCGAGGTGAGCCATGGCATCGAGTGGATTGTTGACCATCAGGAGCACACAGTTAGGCGAGTGTTTGACAACCTCGGTAACGTTGTCGGTCACGATCTTCTGATTGATGAGGAGAAGGTCATCGCGGCTCATGCCGGGCTTCCGGGGTGCGCCCGATGTGAAGACCACGACATCACTGTTTGCCGTTAGCGGGTAATCCTGCGGCAAAGTCGCTCCCGTAATCCTGCAGTCGTATCCCACGATCGGACCGGCTTCGCTGAGGTCAAGAGCCTTACCTTGTGACACGCCGTCAAAGACGTCGGCTAGGACAAGGTCGGCAAGACCGGTCTCAGCAAGACGTTGGGCGACGGAACCACCGACGTTTCCCGCTCCGACGATGGTGACTTTCTTTCGCATGGTGTTCTCCCGGGGTGAGTGTAGCGATTTGGCGTGCTTAACAGAAAAGGCGCCGACCCCAGAGGAGCGGCGCCAGTTGAGAAATCCGGGGTATCTGGCCTGCGTTTACCGGGTACCACCGAACGATGCACTAGTGAACTCTCGGTTCATGCGGGCGATGTTGGAAATGGATATTCCCTTCGGGCAGACTGCTTCGCACTCCCCTTCGTTGGAACACGACCCAAACCCTTCAGCGTCCATTTGCTGCACCATTCGAATGGCGCGGCGTGACCGCTCCGGGTTTCCCTGAGGGAGAAGGGCAAGGTGTGACACCTTCGCACCCACGAAGAGAGCGGCTGATGCGTTCTTGCACTGCGCGACGCACGCTCCGCAAGCAATGCACGCCGCTGCGTCCATTGCCATGTCAACGTTCTGTTTGGGAACCAAGACCGCGTTGGCATCCGGGGCTGCGCCAGTGTTGACCGATATGAAGCCGCCGGCGACGATGATCCTGTCGAAGGCGCTTCGATCAATAACAAGATCGCGGACGATGGGGAAAGCGTCCGCACGCCAGGGTTCCACAACAATTTCATCGCCGGACTCGAAAGTCCGCATGTGCAACTGGCAAGTTGTCGTCCCAGTCAACGGTCCATGCGCCTTGCCGTCGATCATAACCCCGCATGATCCACATATGCCTTCACGGCAATCGGAATCGAAAGCTACCGGGTTCTGACCATTCCTGATGAGTGATTCGTTCAGGACGTCAAGCATTTCGAGGAAAGACATGTCGGGAGAGACACTATTGAGGGTGTAATCAACTAGCTTGCCCTCGGCGTCAGGGCCGTCCTGACGCCAAACTCTCAGATGAATGATCATCGAGTTAGTGGTGGCCGCATTGCCCTCCGTGTTCCGCGTTGGCTGAGGAGCCTTCGGGGGGTTCACTGGGGCTGACTTGCGTGTTCGACGGGGCCTGATTGGTCCTCCGAAGACGGAAGCTATCATCGCTTGATTTCCTGTTCCCGATACCGGCCTATTTGTAGCTGCGCTGGGATGGACGGACGTTCTCGAAGTCCAGTTTTTCGCGGTGTAGCACTGGTGCTTGGCCTACACCGGTGAATTCCCACGCGGCGACATGTGCGAAGTTGTCATCGTCGCGGAGGGCCTCGCCTTCCGGTGTCTGGCTCTCCTCCCGGAAGTGACCTCCGCAAGATTCGGCTCGTTCGAGTGCGTCAAGAGCCATGACTTCCGCGAACTCAAGATAATCGGCGACGCGCCCGGCGTACTCGAGGCTCCGGTTCATGTAATCGTTGGTTCCCGGAACTGAAACATTACGCCAGAACTCTTCACGCAGAGCCGGAATTTCAGAAAGAACCCTCTTGAGACCTGCCTCGGACCGCGCCATGCCAACGTGGTCCCACATGAGATGGCCAAGACGCCGATGGAACTCCCGGGGCGTGGTCTTGCCGTTGACACCCAGGAGATGCTTCAACTGGTCGTCCACACGGGACTCGGCCTCGTTGAATGCGGGGTGGTTGACCGGTGCATCGGCAAACCTTGTTGAGGCGATGTAGTCGGGCACGGTGTACGGTGCAATGAAATACCCGTCTGCAAGGCCCTGCATGAGCGCTGACGCGCCCAGGCGGTTTGCACCATGGTCGGAAAAGTTTGCTTCACCAAGAACGAACAGGCCTGGCACGCTGCTCTGCAACTGGTAGTCAACCCAAAGACCGCCCATCGTGTAGTGAACGGCCGGGTATATGCGCATCGGCTGTGCGTAAGGATCCTCGCCAGTGATGCGGTTGTACATCTCGAAAAGGTTGCCGTAACGGGCCTGGATGACGTCACGTCCAAGGCGCGTGATGTCGTCGCGGAAGTCCAGGTACACGGACAGTCCCGAATCACCGGCCCCCCGGCCATCGTCGCACACTTCCTTGGCATTTCTTGAAGCGACGTCACGTGGCACCAAGTTACCGAAGCTAGGGTACTTGCGCTCGAGATAGTAGTCGCGATCGGCTTCGGGAATGCTGTTTGGCGGCCTTCGGTCACCGTTGTTTTTCGGAACCCAGATACGCCCGTTGTTCCTCAGGCTCTCGCTCATCAAGGTGAGTTTGCTCTGATGATCACCGGAAACCGGAATGCAAGTGGGATGGATCTGGGTGTAGCACGGGTTGGCCATGTAGGCACCGCGTTTGTGGGCCCTCCAAGCCCCAGTCACGTTCGAGTTGACCGCGTTCGTGGAAAGGTAGAAGACAGTCCCGTAGCCCCCGGTACAAAGAAGCACGGCATTTGCGGTATGACGTTCAATCTCGCCGGTCACCAGGTTACGCGCGATGATCCCGCGCGCGTGCCCGTCAACTATGACGAGGTCTAGCATCTCGCGACGGGGGACGATGGTCACCGAGCCGGTTTGCACCTGACGCATCATCGCCTGGTATGCGCCAAGCAGGAGTTGCTGCCCGGTTTGGCCCCGTGCGTAAAACGTCCGCTCCACTTGGGCGCCACCGAAGGAACGATTGTCAATCAGCCCGCCGTATTCCCGAGCGAAGGGCACACCCTGCGCCACACACTGGTCAAGGATGTCGACACTGACTTGGGCGAGACGGTAGACATTACCCTCACGTGCGCGATAATCGCCCCCCTTCACGGTGTCGTAAAAGAGGCGGTAGATCGAATCGCCATCGTTCTTGTAGTTCTTCGCAGCGTTGATACCCCCCTGAGCAGCAATGCTGTGTGCGCGCCTCGGGCTGTCGTGGATGCAGAACGCCTGAACGTCATAGCCCTGTTCACCGAGCGACGCAGCTGCAGACGCTCCGGCCAACCCTGTTCCCACCACGATGATCTTGAATTTGCGGCGATTTGCAGGTGCAACAAGCTTATTTTCGAATTTTCGAAGGTCCCACTTTTCAGAAAGCGGCCCACTGGGGATCCGCCCATCCAACACCGGACCCGAGGCCTCCGTGAAGCGTGGCGGTGAGAAAGGCTGAACGGCTGGACGTTCCGGGTTCGCAATGACCATCTTGGGTTCCTCCGACGTTTCGAGTCGTTAGCCGGCAACTGCAACGTAGATGGGGAGAATAAAGAAGCCCAGTCCTATCACGACCCCAAAGGCCCTACCGGCCCAAAGGATTGCCGGCGAGTACCGGGGATGGCTTATCCCTAGTGAGCTGAATGCGCTCACGAACCCGTGATACAGGTGCATGCCCACAACAACCATGCAAAAAAGATAGAAGGCAACATTCAACGGGCTAGCGAAGGTTTCCACTACCACCCTGTACACATCGCGCACAGTTTCTCCATCCACGGTGGTGGAGTAGTAGGGGCCGAATTTCATTTGAATGAGGTGTATCGGGACGAATGCTCCAAGGGAGAGGCCGGAAATGATCATGGTGGTGGATGCCCAAGACTTGCGGCTCCGCCCTCCGGCCCACTGGGACGACTCATACCGGCTTGGACGTGCCTTCCTGTTTGAGAGGTAATTCAGCACCGCCTTGACCGAGTGGATGATGAAGAGTGCCAAAAGACCAATTTCGACAATCGGAACGAGAACCGGAATAGAAATCAGGAAGTGCGCGTACTTGTTAAATTCCTCTGCCCCGGCGAAGATGATCAAATTACCGGCGAGATGGATGGGCAGGAACAGACCTAACGCCACCCCTGTGATCGCCAAAATGACCTTGGTCCCAATCGAAGACCAGATGAAAGCGCGGCTGCGAACCGCCCCGTCTACGGTCGGGAAGGCCTTCGGTGTATATGGCGTCATCCTGCCGGACGGGACCGATTTCCCTTCAACTGCCATTGGCAACTCCGTGGTGACGCGAAGTCTTGGGCCGAGACGGCGCCGGAAGGGCATGTCACGCCACCAATTCAGCCGAATATAACACGGTCGGCAGGCGGGTCCGGTCCTGGTAACAGGTTTGGTGGTCAGTTGTAACGCGCACCAGGCTGTCGGTGAGATGTGATGGAAATGTGAGACACCGCGGGCGACTGCCTTCGCTACCATGTGCGGTGACGGCCATACGGGGCGGCCGTTTTCCGAGTTGCCAGTCTAGAGGAGCATTGCGATGGGAACCGGGGCAGGCGCCATGCGTCTCGAGCGCGACTCAATGGGGGAGCTGCCGGTTCCGGCAAATGCGTATTACGGGGCTTCGACCGAACGCGCGGTACGGAACTTCCCGATCAGCAGCAACCGGTTTCCACGACGCCTGATTCAGGCACTTGGATTGATCAAGGGAGCGGCGGCGGAGACGAACCGCGAACTTGGCCTGTTCGACGGTGTTCTCGAGCCACGTGCCCTGGACGCGTTGGCGGCGGCGTGCCGGGAAGTTGCTGATGGGGCGTTCGACGACGACTTTCCCGTGGATGTCTTCCAGACGGGTTCGGGCACCTCCAGCAACATGAACGCCAATGAAGTCATTGCAAACCGGGCTAACGAGATCCTTGGTCAGCCTCGTGGAACTCGCAAGCCGGTTCACCCGAACGACCACGTAAACCTGTGCCAGTCTTCAAATGACGTTATCCCGACGGCCATTCACTTGTCCGCGTTGATGGCGATCCACGAGGACCTCGAACCGGCCCTTCAGGAGTTGCACGACGCTCTGAAAGCGAAGTCCGTGGAGTTCTGGCCTATCGTGAAAACCGGCCGGACACACTTGCAGGATGCGACTCCCATTCGTCTGGGTCAGGAATTCGAGGGCTACGCTGGCCAGGTAGAGCGTGCTCTTACGAGGCTGGCTTACGCGCGGGCAGAACTAGGTGAAGTCGCTCTCGGGGGGACCGCTGTCGGCACGGGCATCAATGCTCATCCGGAATTTGCGTCAAAGGCGTGCGCCCGCCTGACCGACATGTCGGCAGTGGCCATTCACGAAACCACTAACCATTTCCAGGCTCAGGCCACAATGGATGCGACGGTTGCGGCGAGCGGTGTGCTGAATACCATTGCGGTAAGCCTCATGAAGATCGCGAATGATCTTCGCTGGCTTGGATCTGGACCACGGGCAGGGTTATTCGAGATCCTGCTTCCGGAAGTCCAGCCCGGATCGAGCATCATGCCAGGCAAGGTGAACCCCGTCATTGCTGAGGCGTTGATCCAGGTTTGCGCCCAAGTGATGGGAAACCATCAGGCGGTCACACTGGGTGGCCAGTGGGGATTTTTTGAACTTAACACGATGATGCCGCTGATCGCCCACAACCTGCTTGGCAGCATCGACCTCCTTGCGTCGGCGTCTCGCAATTTCTCAAGGCAGTGCGTGGCCGGGATTCAGGCGACTGCCAACGGACCTGACATGGTGGAGCGCGGACTTGCGATCTGTACGGCTTTGGCACCAGAGGTTGGCTACGACGCTGCCGCAGCGATTGCGAAGGAGGCGTACAGGTCTGGCCGGACCGTGGCGGAGGTCGCACTGGAGAAGACTGGGCTCAGCGCCGAGGACCTCAAACGCATCCTCAACCCCGAAACGATGGTATTCCCGGGTTTGACCGGCGCACCGATGGGCGGATGAGCCGCGCGGGATGGAGCGATCTGGCGACTCGAAGACAGGAAATCCTGTGGGGGGTTTCGACACCCCGCAGGTGCCCCCTCGCGGTCACCTCGGAATGCCGGTCTGTTCAGTGTCGGCGTCTGATCCGCTGGCCGACGAGCATTTCATGCGCCTCGCTCTTCTCGCAGGCAAGGAGGCTTCGATTGCAGGCGACATGCCAGTGGGTGCGATTGCTGTCCGAAACGGTGAGGTGATTGCACGCACCTTCAACACGAAAGAGGCAACCGGTGACCCGACTGCCCACGCGGAGATGCTCGCATTGCGCGATGCGTCACGCGTCGTGGGCCGGTGGCGCTTGCCAGACGTCACGATCTATTGCACGCTGGAACCGTGCATGATGTGTGCCGGCGCAATCGTGCTGGCGCGCATAGGGCGATTGGTTTTTGCCACGCGTGATCCCCGGTCTGGCGCGGCAGGCAGTGTGTTTGACGTACTCGACCACCCGATGTTGAACCATCGCGTCTCAGTAACAGAGGGCATCCTGGCGGATGAGGCGGCAGATTGCCTCCGAATGTTTGCGCGCGCACTTCGGTACCGCGAAGCGCGGTCGACCCCGTGACCGTGCGGGTGACCGCATGGCGGGTCGGTTGGTGATACCCGAAGGGACCGCCCAGAAGCAGGCAATTCGGTACCATTGCCCGGCAGCCGTTTGACGGAAGTACGCGGTCTCCCGGAGGGGTGTCTGAGTGGTTGAAAGAGCTCGTCTCGAAAACGAGTGGGTGTCACAGCCTCGTGGGTTCGAATCCCACCCCCTCCGCCGGGCGTTTCGCGTACACCCTAGTGATAGGGCTCCGGGGTTCCGGCGGGTCTGGAATGCTCATGATCTTGCTTGACCGGGCAGACGCCAGGCGCTATGGAGGGATCGCATAGTTGGTCTAGTGCGCGCGCTTGGAAAGCGCGTATACCGCAAGGTATCGAGAGTTCGAATCTCTCTCCCTCCGCCGTTTTCTTGTGATTGCTGTTTGTGTAGCCCGCTTGGCACATTTTGCACCGGCCCAACCGACTGCTTGAGGCCCGAAGTCCCGCCAAGTCGGGTAGCTCGAAACCCTTTGATTGCGATTGCAGCAGTGCGAAGGTAGACTTTCTGCGATCGTGCTAGGCGGGGAGCTAGCGGTGCCCTGTATCCGCAATCCGCTGTAGCGGGGCTGAATTCCCTCTCGCGGCGCTGACGCGTGTGTGTGTGGTCCGTTGGCTCGACGTTGATGGTTGGGTCTTGCGCGGCAGGTCCCCGTGAACCCCGTGAGGTCCGGAAGGAAGCAGCGGTAAACGGAGTGACTTGGGTGCCGCAAGGTTGCCTGGCCTGAGTGGGGCCCGATGGTCGGCGCGTGCAGGTGGAACGTCAAAAGAGGGTGCACGATTGCTTGAAATGGCGTTTCTGCGTTCCATTGAGAGATGGCTTGCGACCGCGCTTGGAGTGGAGACCGCTGGTTACGCACTGCATTTGCGGGCCGCGTCGAGTGAGGCCAAGCGGTCAACTGGAACGGAGTGGCCGTGGCGCAGACTACCCTCTATAACAAGTGGAGACCACGAACATTCGCTGATCCAAACGACCTGCCACTGGTTGGTCAGGAAGCGATCGGACGTACCCTCAGGCAAGCCGTTGTCCGCAATCAGATTGCACACGCTTACCTTTTCTGTGGGCCTCGCGGTACAGGCAAGACGTCGGCAGCCAGGATTTTCGCCCGAGCGGTCAATTGCCAGCGGGGCCTCCAAGGGGAGCCGTGCAACCAGTGCTCGAACTGTTGTGCGCTGCTGGACGGGCGTCAGCTGGACTTGCTGATCGAGATTGACGCCGCGTCGAACCGTGGTGTTGATGATGCCCGTCTGCTGAGGGAACGATTGCTACATCGTCCCGGCGGTGACGGCGTGACCGGCCGATACAAGGTCTACATCATTGATGAGGTTCACATGCTCACGAGGGAGGCTTTCAATACGCTTCTCAAGAGCCTTGAGGAACCTCCCCCTCATGTCATATTCATTCTGGCGACGACTGATCCGCAGGAAGTGTTGCCGACCATACTCTCGCGGTGCCAGCGGTTCGAATTCCGGTCAGTTGCCCTTGAAAAACTGGTCAGTCACCTTGAACACGTTGCCACGGTCGAAGGATTTGCCGTCGAACCCCGCGCCTTGGAGGCGTTGGCGCGGGCAGCACGAGGTGGATTGCGCGACGCAATCAGCCTGCTCGACCAAGCAATGGCATTCGGCGGTGAGGCTGTCCTTGGTGGCGAGAGCCGAATCACGACATCCCAAGTTGACGCGATGCTCGGGATTTCGCGGCTTGATGCAGTCACCCAGGTAGCGCGTGCACTGGGTGACCAGGATCTGGCCTCGGCGCTGCGTGCCAGCCACCGGGCCCTTAACGGCGGCGCCGATGTCCGGGCATTCAACCGACAGGTTGTTGACTTCCTGCGCGGGGTCATGCTGACGCTCGGTGGTGCCCCGGAAACGCTCGAGGCGGACGTTGAGACCAAAGATGCGATCAGTCAAGTTGCCCGAACTTTCACCCTCGGAAGAATCATCCGGGCGGTGAAGGGACTTTCCGGCCTCGATGCATCGCTCCGCACCCGGACCGTGGACGCGACGTTGGTGTTCGAAGTCGCGCTTGCCGAAGCTATTGACACGCCCGCCATGGCAACTGGTGCCGCCCCTCTGATGCAGTCGTCGAACCGGCGTGTGGCGCAAACCGGCGCAACCGCTCCCGAGATACCCCGGGGGCAGCCAAACGAAGCGCGGACCAGTGTCATGACGGCTCCCGATGGTTTGCCCGCACTGCGTGAGACCGCACAGCTTGTCGGGGATCGTCGCGAACCAGACGCGGAGCTGCCTCCACAACTGGCATCCGATGAGAGATTTGC
>SXGR01319933.1_pt1 | contig 31162 bp, 18 predicted proteins | sample 3174711 | NCBI WGS metagenome assembly SXGR01 (sample SAMN11356860, study PRJNA531348) | freshwater metagenome | isolation source: freshwater sample F1-60 | place: China: Fuxian Lake, Yuxi | collected 2017-12-25 | reverse complement strand
CGGTTAATCACAACGCTGCTCCGCTTAAGTGAACAGCATTGCAATCAATAATTGGCCTTTTTTATTGCTCTTATTAATGGCGCGATGTCCAGCGTTCTAACAAGATTCCCTGCGCGTCTATTTCAATTTCATCGCCAGTCGGTTTGGATAATTGATAATTGCCATCGGCATTCAAAATCCATGCATGAGTATTATCGGAAAGATAAAGATTTAAGTCTTCAATCATGCGGTCACGAATGCGTTTGTGCTTGATGGGGAAACAGGTCTCAACGCGGTGAAACATATTGCGCGTCATCCAATCTGCACTAGAGCATAGCAACTCGGTATTGCCGCCGTTCTCAAAATAAAACACACGATGATGCTCTAAAAATCTACCAATTATAGAGCGCACGTTAATATTTTCTGAAAGCCCTGGGATGCCGGGGCGCAGTTGACATACACCACGTATAATCAAATCTATTTGTACGCCCGCCTTGGATGCTGCATAAAGCTCATTCACCAATTCTTCATCATAAAGTGAATTCATCTTCGCAATAATGCGTGCGGGTTTTCCGTGTTCAGCATTTTCTTTTTCAATGCGAATTCGGCGAACAATACCTTTGTGTAAGGTGAAGGGCGCATAGAGCAGCGCATCCATTTTGGAAGCCTTCCCCATACTGCTTAACTGTAAAAAAATGCGATAGACATCATCACCTATTTCTTTGTCGGATGTCATCAAACCATAATCAGTATAGAGCTTACTGGTTTTGGGATGATAGTTACCGGTGCCCAGATGGACGTAGTAGCGCAATTTTCCCTCTTCACGGCGTGCAATTAATAACATTTTTGCGTGAGTTTTAAAGCCCACTACACCGTAAATAACGTGAATACCGAAGCGCTGTAAACGTTCGGCGAGTGCTACGTTTTGCTCTTCATCAAAGCGCGCGCGCAGCTCAACAATAGCAGTAACTTCTTTACCCGCTTTTGCCGCTGTTACTAGAGCATCTACAATGGGCGAGTTAGAACCAGTGCGATATAGCGTTTGTTTAATGGCCAGTACATGAGGGTCGGCAGCGGCTTCACGTAAAAAATCGACCACGCCTTGAAATGAATCAAAGGGGTGGTGGAGCAAAATATCTTGCTTTTGTAAAACCTCGAAATAGCTATTGGTACGCTTTGGCAATTTTGGCATTGCCTGCACAAATGGCTGAAAAAACAGTTCTGGTTTTTTAACTAAATCGAATAAGTCGCTGTAGCGATTTAAATTGACTGGGCCATTGATATTGTAGAGATCGCGCTCTTTAATTTCGCAGCGTTGTAATAAAAAGACGATTAGCTCAGCAGGGCAAGTATTGGTTATCTCTAAACGAACTTCATCGCCATATTGTCGTTGTGCTAACTCACCTTGTACTGCACGCAATAAATCTTCGGTTTCTTCTTCATCCAGAAAAATATCGGAGTTACGCGTTAAGCGGAATTGATAGCTGTCAATTACCGTCATGCCGACAAAAATTTCGGCCATAAAAAAATGAATAATAGAAGAAATAAACACAAATTCGCGGCATTGAGTGGTTATCTCAATCGGTAGCTCAATAATGTGCGAAAGCGAACGCGGTACTTGTACGATGGCGCGGCCAGAATTGCGGCCAAAAGCATCTTTACCGTCGAGTTTTACAATAAAATTTAAACTTTTATTTAAAATGCGCGGAAAGGGGTGCGCTGGGTCTAACCCTATGGGGCTGAGTACGGGCAGTACGTCAGAGACAAAATAATTTTTGAGATATTGTATTTGCTCTGGTGTCCATTCATCGCGGCGCAGCACGCGAATTCCGGCATCGCGTAATTGTGGCAAAATTTCGCTGTTTAGAATCTTGTATTGTTCGTCTACTAAAAGGTGCGCGCGCGCTGAAATCTGTTCAAGCGTTTGGATTTCAGTGAGCCCATCGGGGCCGAGGGGACTTTTTGTGGGCAGTTCAAGGCGTTCGACTAGGCCGCCGACGCGAACCTCAAAAAACTCATCGAGATTGGTTGAGAAAATACATAAAAAACGCAGCCGCTCCATGAGCGGCAAAGACTTGTTGTAAGCCTGATAGAGCACACGTTTATTAAATTCAAGCAAGCTAAGCTCGCGATTGAAGTAAGCACTGGACACAGTCAACCTCAGTGTTTAACGCAAATGAACAGCAGAATATGGCACAAATATGACAGCAAAAGGACAATGCCTAATTAACCTTAGCAAACAAAACGATGATCGCACAATTTCAGCGTGTTGAATAAGATGCCAGTCAGTCCAAATTGAACTACTGGCTAACGTGTTATTTTTTATTGCATTTGTAAACGTTAAAACTTTGACGGCCATTTTCGATGCCAGAGCTTGGCACGACGGTATCGCCAGAGTCACTAATCGCTTCATTGCGCGCCATATTGGCTAGTTCAGTGGCGACTTTATCGGCGTCGCGTTTCACAAAACCAACTTTGTTGGGCACACTGACGTTAACTTCGCTGACTTGTTTACAGCCACGTACATTAGCCGCGTTAGCAACGGCAACACTGCTAGCTTGCTCAGAAACTTTTACCCAAGTACAACTGCTTGTTACAGCGGCGATTGCAATTAGGGTGAGTGATAATTTTTTCACGGGAAAATCCTCTATGTGTTTATGAAAAGGCGAGCTAATGCAAATACATGGCTGCCAATGAAATGATGCTAGTGGCTACACTAATCGGAAGAATCTTTAGATGCAACCAATCTACCGAGATTTACGCAGTTTCTCCCAGTATTCGCCTAATCGTGCAAGCGCCAACAAATGTGGTGCCAATAATTGCAATAAATCCTCGGAAAACGAACTGAAAGTCTGGTCTGCATTGACTCAGCTGGTTATTATGCGGAGCAACCGCAAGGTTTACTCAGCGGCCACTATGAACGGCCTACACGGAAGTGAATAACGCACTTATATTTTTTATAAAAAACCAGTGCAATCAATTAACACGTTATCTGTAAACGGGAATTTCTCAGGAGTCCACCATGTTTATTACAAAGCCCTTTAGCGCTTTATTTTCATTCATTCGTCGCAACCGTCGTACCCTCATTACACTTGCCTTCGTTCTTGCCGTTATAGTGTCGTTGATTTTTGCGGCAGGTAAAATGTACCAGCGTTGGGACAATCACCCAGATCGCGGTGCTGTGGCGATGAGCAATAGCCCCACCGGTGAAAATTATACGACGCCGAAATATCTCGATCAGGGTTGGAGTGAATCTGAGAGTTTGTGGTTCTACAACACAACGCAAGGTTCAGGCTTAATCCCCTACGATTTCTTTTTAGTGCTAGAGCAAGCGGAGTCAACAGAGCCTTTGCGCGCTAACGCCGTCATGGATAATTTCCGCTACTTGCCGCAACAGCCCACCTTCTTTAACCCCGATGGCCTAGCCGTTGGTTTTGTAAAAGAAACTTATCAAGGTAAAGACTACGTGGGTTATACCTGCGCCGCCTGTCATACCGGTCAGGTTAACTACAAGGGTCAGGCGCTGCGTATTGATGGTGGCCCAGCGATGGCAGATATGGTGGGGTTTCTTACCGCGCTAGAAAAATCGATGAAAGCAACGCAAAGCGATCCACAAAAACGTGAGCGTTTTGTGCAGGCTGTGCTGGCGCAAGATAATAATTATTCGACTGCCGAACAAATTACCCAAGACCTCGCCAAGTGGACCAACACCATTATTCTGTACAACACCGTTAACCACAGTCATTTGGATTATGGTTATGCGCGGTTGGATGCCTTTGGCCGTATTTATAACCGTGTATTGCAACACGTGATTAATAAAGAGCAATTAAAGCTCGCGCTTTTGGGTGTTGCCAACCCAGACGAGAGCCGTTTGCTCACAGAGCCGCAAGTCGATGCCGTGTTAAAAGATATTGATGACACCATTATTGGTGATGCTCAATTTGCACTGATTACGCAGCGCTTAATGAGTAAAGAAGGCAATTTGCCAGGTTTGGGGCAGCGCGATCTATTGCGTGTGCGCGGCGCAATTTTCAATGAGCCTAGTGCACCTGTTAGCTACCCTTTTTTATGGGACATTTCGCACTCTGACTACGTGCAGTGGAATGGCTTGGCGGCCAATGAAGGTGTAGGCCCCTTGGGGCGTAATACCGGCGAAGTGATCGGTGTGTTTGGCATTTTGGATTGGTCAACGCGTGAAAAGGGTTTCAGCTTATCCGCCTATTTGACGGGCGAGAAAAACAAGAAGAAAACCATCGACTTTAAATCCTCGATTGACCTCACCAATTTGTCGCGATTGGAATCGCACCTTAAGAGCTTAAAGTCACCACAATGGCCAGAAGCGGTTTTAGGTAAGATTGATCAAGACAAAGCGAGTCGCGGGCAATTGGTCTACAACGAATACTGTGGCTCTTGCCATCAAGTTATTGATCGCAGTGCGTGGGATCGTCTCGTAGTGGCGAATATGACCGGCCTCAATACCTTGGGTACAGATCCGACCATGGCGCTGAATAGCGTGAACTACACGGGATATGCCGGTAATTTTGAATCGGTTTATCAATCAACAGATGTGGGCGATGTCATCATTCAAAAACGCGCGCCGGTTGTTCAGGTGTTGACCGCAGCGACTAAAGGCGCAGTGGCAACGCCAGACGCGGATAAGTGGGCTCTACGCCGCTTTGCCGATTGGGCTTACATGTTAGGTAAATCCTTCTTTGATAATGAGATCAAGCCCAGTGTAAAATCCGGCAATTATCAACCTGACACCACCGCCAACCCCTACCAGTCGCTTTTAGCCTATAAAGCACGCTCATTGAATGGTATTTGGGCAACGGCACCCTTCCTGCACAATGGTTCTGTACCTGACCTATGGAGTTTGGTGTCACCGGTTGAAGAGCGCCCTACTGAGTTCTGTGTGGGTAACCGCGAATTCAACCCGGTAAATGTAGGTTTTAATACCGATGGTTGCGATAAAACAGACCCCAATGATAAGCATAGATTTATTGTGGAGCCTTTAGGTAACCACAATACCGGCCATGAATACGGCACCGGTAAAGATGGCAAGGATAAACTGACAGAGCAGGAGCGTTGGGATTTAATTGAATATATTAAAACGCTGTAAGCTTTAATGATGTTTAGGCTGCATATTTGCTCTATTAAAGTGAACAAATATACAGCCTAAATTTTTGCGAATTTTATTCAGCGTTCTTTGCCGGTAGTTGCGTATAAGATGGTTGCGCATAGGACGTTATGAAAATATTGAAAGAAAGTATTCCAAGAAGTACAACGCTCAAATTACCTTTACTGCAAAGCATGCGTTTGGTGGTGTTAAGTGTGTGTGTGTTACTGCCAGCAGTTGACGCGTTAGCACAACAAACAGAAAAGCAAATTTCCTATCCGGTAGCCGTACCCGTTGCTCGCGCTGCGGCGACCAGTGCGCCTGTGAACACTACGCCTGCGATAAAAGCCCCTGAACCTGTTATTCGCCCAATCGAAGATGCTGCAACTCCGCCAGCTCGCGCTAAGGCACCTACAAAAAAAGTATCTACAGAAAAAGCGCCCACAAAAAAAGCACCTGCAAAAAAAGCACCTACAAAAAAATCGACAGCCTCTAAGCCTGTAGAAAAACCGATCAAAGAAAAAACCACAACAGCAAAAAAACCAACCACAAAAGCGAGTACAACCACCGCGAACAAAAAAGCAGTTAATACCACTGCTAAAAAATCAACGGTTAAGGTTGCACCCAAAACAACCAAAAATACAAAACCGGCCGCCGCTAAAAAACCTGAAGTAAAAACCTTAACCAGTGCAAACCCCGAGGCGAGTAGTGTAAAAAACCCCGCACAGGTCAGTACTAAAACAACGACACCCGTGCCAGATACTCAACCAATTGCCTCTTCAAACACCTCAGTCTCACCGCTTAAAAATACACATGTTAACCTCGTTGTACCTGTAGCCGCAGGTGTAGCTTTAGTGGCTGCTGGCGTGAGTGCAGAAGAGGAGCAAGAGCTTGCGCGAAGCTTGGCGGAAGAGGGCGAGTATTTAGCTGAGCCAGATATTCCTGAAGCAACAATCGCTAAACCAACCCCGCCAACACCCGTTGCCGTGGTATCGACCAGCCCTGTTGCAAAAACATCCTTGCCCATGAGTAATCAGCGCGAAGCATTCGTCACTGAATTTAAAAATTTCGTAGAGACAAAACTGGTGCCCAGAGCACCGGGTTTAGCGCTGGCGATTATTGCGGATGGCAAAGTGCAAGTATTAGAAACCTATGGCGTTAAAAAAGCAGGTAGTAATGGTTTGGTTAATGCAGATACTGCATTTCGCTTGGCTTCAGTATCAAAAAGTTTTGCGGCGACGGCGGCAGCCATGATGGTCAACGATGGCTTAATTCGTTGGGACACTAAAATTACAGACGTTTTGCCCAACGTAGAGTTTAGCAACCCGCGCTACGGTGACCAAATGACAGTTCAGCATATTTTGTCACAATCGACAGGTTTACCTACGCATTCGGGTGATAACCTTATTGAGGATGGTTTATCTTTCGATGAAGTGGTGCGTCGGCTTCGCTATGTGAATTTTGTGTGCCCGCCGGGTAAATGTTACAACTACCAAAATGTTACATACAGTTTGATTAGCAATATTGTGCTTAAAAAAACGGGCATGACTTATGAACAATATTTAGAGAGCAAAGTACTTCGACCTCTGGGTATGCGCACGGCGACTGTCGGCTATGCAGATTACACAGCGAATAATAATTATGCAGTGCCGCATCTTCCAACTCGCAAAGGTTGGTCGCCCACAACGGTAACTGAACATTATTATCGTATGAACCCTGCGGCAGGTGTAAATGCCAGCATCACCGATATGTCGCTCTGGGTGCTGGCGCAGATGGGGCAGAACCCTGCGGTTTTGTCACCTGTCCTGTTGAATACAGTGCACGCAAAAGTGACTCGCAATCAAAATCATTATGGCAGCCGCGAAGGTGTGATGAATAGCCACTATGGTTTAGGGTGGCGAGTATTTGATTATCGCGGCGATAAAAACTTTGTACACCACGGCGGCGGCGTAAAAGGTTTTCGTTCAGAAGTGGTGTTTAGCCCAGAGTTAAAAATCGGTATGGTGATTTTAACCAATGGCCCGCGCTTATCCGGCGATGTTATTTTTGAATTTTTGGATGCCTACGAAGACGAAAAACGCGGCGAGCGGAAGAAAGAAGCTGCAGCGCCTGTGAAGAAGAAAAAGAAATAAGGTGAATGAGAAAAAGAAATAAAATCCCGATATAAAAACGCCGAGCATTTGCTCGGCGTTTTTATTTTCACTAATGCGTTTCTGTTGTTATTTAATGGCTTTCATCAAACAAATCGCGCGTCACAGATCCGGTTACCATCACCTGCAAAATCCGGCGGCCTTCCATTTGCGTGATTTCAAATTCAAAGCCAGAAATTTTAAGGGTTTCCCCCACCACAGGTATATGTTGCAATTGCTCTAATAACAAACCTGCCAGTGTAAAATAATCGCCTTCTTCACGCTCTAGTTTTATATTTAACAACTCTTCTAATTGTTCTAGCGATAAACTCGCATCTAACAGCCAACCATTTTCCTGTTCAACAATTAATGGCGCTTCGTTTGCATCGGCTAGTTCACCAGCGATAGCGGCGAGCAAATCGCTGGTGGTAACAACGCCTTTGATACTGCCGTATTCATCGATCACAATCGCTAAAGGCACCGCTTGCTGGCGCAACATTTCCAATACATTTAAGGCGCTGGTGCCTTCGGGAACCGCAAGGGGTTCAACCGCGAGTGCAGCCAAATTGAGCGGTTGATTGCTGAGTGCGGCGGTGAGCAAATCGCGGCTTTGCACTACGCCGTGCAAATTATCCAACTCGTCGCGCGCCACTAACAAACGGGTTTGCGGTGTGGTTTTTAACACGTTGAGCAATTCTTCTGGTGTGGCGTTCACATCTACCCAAATAATATCTGGGCGTGGTGTCATCAGCGATTGCACTGGGCGATCTGAAAGTTGTAGTACCGAGCGAATCATTTGACGCTCGCTATTTTCAAATACCAACTCTTCGCCTTTAGGGTCGGCCATGGCAACTATGTCGTGGCCTACTTCGTCGGAATCAGACGTGCCGCCCAATAATTTCAATACCGCTTCTGCCGTGCGGTCGCGCAGTGGGCGCTCGCCGATAATGTGGCGGGTGCGGTTGGAGCGCGCCAATTGGTTGAAAAATTCAATCAGCACCGAGAAAGCAATAGCGCCATAAAGGTAGCCTTTTGGAATGTGTACGCCCGCGCCTTCGGCCACTAAGCTGAAGCCTATCATCAACAAGAAGCCCAAACACAACATGACTACTGTGGGGTGTTTGTTAACGAAATCGGTAAGGCTCTTACTCGCAACAATCATTACACCCATAGCGATAATGACGGCGAGCATCATTACAGACAGGTGCGAAACCATACCGACCGCGGTAATCACAGCATCTAGAGAGAAAACGGCATCGAGGATCACAATCTGGGTGATAACGGCCCAAAAAGCCGCATGAGTGCGGGTTCCTCGTGGGGTATTAACTTTACCTTCAAGGCGCTCGTGCAGCTCAATCGTGGCTTTAAATAAGAGGAACAGCCCGCCAAATATGAGGATCAAATCGCGCCCTGAAAGCGGCTTGTCAAACACGCTGAAAAGTGGATCTGTAAGCGTTACCAGCCAAGAGATTCCCGCCAGTAAACCCAACCTTAAGAGTAGGGCTAGGCCTAAGCCTATTTTGCGTGCGAGGTCACGCTGATGTTTGGGCAGTTTGTTGGCGAGTACAGCAATAAAAATGAGGTTGTCTATGCCGAGTACAATCTCCAGCACAACCAGTGTTAAAAGGCCAAGCCAGGCCGTGGGGTCGAGCATCCACTCCATTGCTAGCACCTCAACTCAAATAGGTTAAAGGCAGGGTAAATCCGTTTAAAAAGCGTATGACTCTGAGATTCAGGGTCGGGTTCTGCGGTTGGCATTGAAAATCCAAGGTGACCAAAGGAAGGGCGATTCTACTGTACAGAGACGCACAATGACTAGCCTTAGCGTGCGGAGTGTCTGCTTCAGTAACATTAGGGGGTTGTGTGGGTTTGTAGATGTTAAGAGATGGGTTTGTGGATGCTAGGAAGGAATGTCACAATCCCACCATGACAACTCAGCTTGGCTTTAGATTTATCACCAGCCTTCAAGGCATATCTGCCGCGCACTGGAACGCCCTGTGTGGCGATGATTACCCTTTTTCGCGCTATGAATTTTTAGCGGCGCTTGAACAAAGCGGCAGTGTAGGCAAGGGCACCGGTTGGCAGCCGCAGCATCTTATGGTTTACAACAGCGATGAATTAATAGCTGCTATGCCGCTCTATAGCAAGAGCCATTCTTACGGCGAATACGTTTTCGATTGGAGTTGGGCGGACGCCTACAAGCGTTACGGTTTCGATTATTACCCAAAATTAATTAATGCGATTCCTTTTACACCTTGTTCAGGTTCGCGCTTGTTGCTGAAAGATGCTTCACGTTTAGCAGAATTACTACCGCTGATTCTGGATGCCATTAAACATCATGCGCAAAGCCTCAATGCCTCCAGCTGGCATTGTTTATTTCCCAGCGCAGAGCTTTCCGCGCATTTAAGTGCAGCGCACATATCGCAGCGAGTGGGCACGCAATTTCACTGGTACAACCGCGACTATAAAAGCTGGGATGATTTTGTGGGTGCCATGAATTCGCGCAAGCGCAAAAATATCAACAAAGAACGGCGCGCCGTGGCAGAGCAGGCTATTCGTTTTGAAACCAAAGCGGCGCAGACTATAACGGCAGAAGATTGGCAGTTGTTTTATCGGCTCTATTGCAACACCTATTTAAAGCGCAGCGGCCACACCGGTTATTTAACAGAAGCCTTTTTCACCTTGTTGGGCGAACATTTTGCGCAGCACTGTTTGTTGGTCATTGCCTATCAACAAGATCAACCCATTGCGGCCGCGCTATTTTTTACCGATAGCCAAACCATTTATGGCCGCTATTGGGGTTGCCTTGAAGAACACGAATTTTTGCATTTTGAAACCTGTTATTACCAAGGCATTGAATACGCGATTAACCATGGATTGCAACGTTTTGACGGCGGTGCACAAGGCGAGCATAAGATTGCACGCGGGTTTGAACCGGTAATGACTTACTCAAATCATTGGCTGGCACGACCCGATTTTCAGCAGGCGATAGATAATTTTTTGGATGCAGAAAAGCTATCGATAGAAAATTATATGAAAGAAGCGGAAGGCTATTTGCCATTTAAATAAAAATTGTGCGACGCCGCTTAAGGTAATCCTTGCGAGACTCGCCGTGACAAATTGCAGGAGCAATTTGCACAGCAAAGCTGCCCGAAGGGTAAACCACATGGATGTGATTTATGAATACATCCATGTAGGCTCGTCGCCGGCGTCCATGCCGCCGGCGGTCTCGCAAGAATCACCTTAAGCAGCTAACTCAAGAGTGAGTTTCAAAAAAGAGAACAACAATGCTCGCAAAACTTCACCCTAGAAATATTTTAACCGCCCTCGACGAAATTGATGCACAAGCACCGTCGTACAACATGAGCAAACCCCAAGCGCTGCGCCGGGTATTTGTGGTGCTCGCCTGCGTGTCAGTGTGTTTGCTGTTTATGCACTACGCCAAATTTTCCAATAACTTACAAAGCCTGTTGCAGGTAGTCGCGAGCTGGCAAGGCTTGCCCGTGAATCATGTTGTTGAGCAATTAGCGCAAGCCGGTATTTGGGAGCTGTGCGGCTATGTGTGGTGGACGAGTGTTCAAGTAATTGGCTATGTGTTGCTGCCCGCGCTCTTAATTCGCTACGGATTCAAAGCGCGCGTACGCGATTTTGGTTGGCAGCTCAACCAAGCGCCGCAACATTGGCGTGGCTATCTACTATTGCTCAGCCCCATTCTGGTATTTATTTATCTGGTCAGCCTTGGCAAAGACTTCGTTAATCACTATCCCTTCTACTCGCTAGCGAGCCGCAGTTGGGCTGATTTACTTGCGTGGGAGTTTTTGTACCTTACACAGTTTGTGTGTTTGGAGTTTTTCTTCCGTGGATTTATTCTCAATTCACTGCGTCCCGCATTGGGCGCTAATGCCGTCTGGGTCATGTGCGTTCCCTATCTGATGATCCATTTTCCCAAGCTTTGGTTAGAAGCCACGGGCGCGATTTTGTTTGGGCTGTTTTTGGGAATACTCGCGTTGCGTTCACGCTCAATTTGGGGCGGTGTTTTGGTTCACGCAGGTGTTGCACTCAGTATGGATATTGTCGCCCTCTTGAGAAAACAGGGTTTGCCTCAGAGTTTTTGGCCGTTCTAAATTGCCACCATTGTTTCCGCAAACGTCACCCCGAGTATCATGCGTGGGTATTAAAGTAGCTAAGCAATTGTGCCGATGTTGCGTTTTGAAAGTGAAACCTCCCATGTTGCAGGCAATTCTTAATCTGGGACGAAGCGAGTAGGTCTTATACCTAATCTAGCCCTGTAACTTTCAGTGCTTAGGTCGAGGTCTAGTGAGTGAGGATGTAGTTCTAACAGGGGTATAAAAGCGCTGAGTGTTCATCTCTAACAATAACGAGGACACTCCCAAAATGATAAAGATAAAACCGATGTTACTCTTGCTGACCACGCTCAGCATCTCGCAATTCAGCAGTGCAGCTCTAACAACCTATGGCGCGGGCAATATCAGCGACCGCGCCAACCCAGCGGGTTACAAATGCGCGGTTGATCATGGCAATTGGATTTACAGCGCCGGTGTTGTACAACCCGGTGTGAGTAGCTGCAATCCCATAGGTACGCCCACGCCCATTTACCCGCAAAAAGTAGCACCCGCTACCGGCAAACCCACCATGACGCACCGTTGGTGGGGCTCCATTTCATTTATCGGCGAAATGAAAGTGGGCGATAGCGCGGGCGCGGCCTATATCACGCCAGACCCAATGACCGCGCGCATTAGCGATCGCGGTGCCCGTATTTTGGGCATTCCCAGTGGCCTGCGCAGTAGCTCCACGCAAACCGCTTACTCCATTCCCGATCCGTTCAGTGAAGTCTTCGATGGCTTGGCGATAGGCAATACTGCCTTCAGCAATATGGAAGCTTATCTTAAAGATTACAGCGATGGCTCAGTGACTGTGCAGTGGAACAGCGGCAGCACGCCGGTGATGGAAGCGACTTTTGTCCACGGTTCGCCCTATGCCTATTTCACGGCATTGCAAGGCAGCATTGTGATTCGCACTAAAGCGGCGGATAGCGGTGAAAAAGGCGTGTTCTACCAAAGCGGTAATAGCCTTGGTGTTTGGACAGATGTTGCGGGCGACCGCAATAACTTCCTCATCACCGGCCACGATGCCACCACCTTTAGCAACGTGAATAGCGCGGCGATTGGTGTGGCCAATGCTAGCAAGCGGGTAACCATTACCTTGTTGCCGCAAGTGACGGGCACACCCGCAACAGCTATGACGCAGGCCTTTGCGCAATACGCCACCCAGCTTGTGGATAAGGTAAACATTAACTATGCGGTGGATAGAAACACCAACAAAGTCACCGTTAGCCACCAATACCAATACGCGGGTTCAGCGGTAACCACCATGGTCGGTATGCTACCGTTGCATTGGAAAAACTCCACTCAGGCGGTTACCAGCTACAAAATCCGCAGCGCGCGTGGCGTGACCAAATTCGCTGCTACTAACGGTTTTAGCTACACCATTCCCTATGTTGGTGTATTGCCAACCCTGCCGGCTGGTATTGGCGATTACAACCTAGCCCAACTGAAAGCGCTGGTGACCGAGTTTATCAATCAAGGTTCGGCTAACTGGAATACCGCGACCGATACCTACTGGGCCGGTAAAAACTACGGCAAGGTAGCGGAGTTGGCCGCAATCGCCCGCGCGATTGGGATGACGACTGAGGCCGATCAGATGGTCAATTGGCTAAAAGCTGAATTGCAGGATTGGTTCCGCGCCAATACCAATGGCGCTTCTGATACCACCAAATACTTCGCTTATGACAGCAACTGGAACACTTTACTTGGGTTTGATGAATCCTTTGGCGCGCAACAACAGCTGAACGATCACCACTTCCACTACGGCTACTTTGTGCGTGCGGCTGCGGAAATTTGCCGTATCGATGCCAACTGGTGTGGCGCTAGCCAATACGGCCCCATGGTGGAATTGCTGATTCGCGATTACGCCGCTGGCCGCGACGATGCCATGTTCCCCTATGTGCGCTTCTTTGACCCTGCTTACGGTTTCTCTTGGGCATCAGGTCACGCCAATTTTGTGTTGGGCAACAACAACGAATCCACCTCAGAAGCTGCCAATGCCTACGGCGCTATCATCCTCTACGGTCAAATCACCGGTAATACAGCTCTGACGGAACGCGGTATGTATTTGCATGCGTCTTCAACGGCTGCTTACTGGGAGTATTGGAATAACATCGACCGTTATCGCGGTTTAACCGGCGACTACGATAACTTTGATAGCGCTTACCCTAAAATGACCACCTCGATTATCTGGGGCAATGGCCACGTATTCGGTACTTGGTTCAGCGGCGCTTATGCGCATATTTTGGGGATTCAAGGTCTGCCGCTTAGCCCCTTGGTTTTACACATTGGGCAGCACCCAGATTATTTGGCCAACTATGTGACCTTGGGTATGACCGAATCCAGCAATGGCAAACCCTCAGGCTTACCCAATGGCCAATGGCGCGATGTATGGTGGAATATTTGGGCGATGACCAATGGCCAAGCAGCGGTTAACGATATGCAAAGCCATGGCTTCAACTACACACCCGAAGAGGGCGAAACCAAAGCCCATACCTACCAGTGGATTTATACCCTCAAGCAATTGGGTACTTTAGCGACGGGTACGGGCGCATTAACGGCAAATAGTCCATCGGCAGTGGCTTTTGATAAAGCAGGTGTAAAAACCTATCTCGCCTACAACTTTGACTGCTCAGCACAGTACGTAAGCTTCTCAGACGGTATGAAGTTAGCCGTACCTGCTAAGGGCTTCCGCATTAAGAAAACCGGCGAAGCAATAGATGCCAATCCCGGCACCACGACTTGCACAGGTTCTAGCAGTTCGGCGGCCAGTTCTTCGGTAGCGAGCAGTGTGGCCAGCTCGGTTGCTAGCAGCGTTGGCAGTTCAGTGGCTAGCTCCAGCTCATCCTCAGCCGCATCAGGCAATGGCCATACGATTCTGACCAGTACCAGCGCCAAGTTCTTTGCTAACAACGCACCATGGGCCGATATTCACTACACCATCAACAATGGCCCGCAACAAAACGTGCGTATGACTCACAACGCGGATAACACCAACACTTACACAGTGACGGGTATTCCTGCGGGTGCAGTGGTGAAATATTTCTACACCATAGGTTTGGCGGCAGGGGGTGCGGCAGATACCGCATGGGTACAGTTCACCATGAGCCCTACGTCTAGTGCAGCCAGCTCAAGTGCGGCGAGTTCGGTGGCGAGCAGTGTTGCTAGCAGCGCAGTAAGATCTTCGGTAGCGAGCAGTGTAGCCAGTTCAGTGGTTAGCTCCAGCTCATCGTCTGCAGCATCAGGCAATGGCCATACAATTCTGACCAGTACCAGCGCCAAGTTCTTTGCTAACAACGCGCCATGGGCCGATATTCACTACACCATCAACAATGGCCCGCAACAAAACGTGCGCATGACTCACAACGCGGACAACACCAACACGTTCACAGTGACAGGTATCCCCGCAGGCGCAGTGGTGAAATATTTCTACACCATTGGTTTAGCGGCTGGGGGTGCGGCAGATACCGCATGGGTAACTTTCACCATGAGCGCTACGTCTAGTGCAGCCAGTTCAAGTACAGCGAGTTCGGTGGCGAGTAGTGTTGCTAGCAGTGCAGCAAGTTCTGCGGCTAGCGGCAATGGTTACACCATCTTAAGCAGTACTAGCATTAAGTTTCACGCTAACAATGCATCTTGGGCAGATATTCACTACACCATTAACAACGGTGCTCAGCAAAATGTGCGTATGACTCACAATGCCGATAACAGCAACACTTACACGGTAACGGGAATTCCAGTGGGGGTAGTGGTGAAATATTACTACACCATTGGGCAACCAGTCGGTGCGGTAGATACGGCGTGGGTACAAGTAGTTAGGTAAAATAAAAACCCACTAACACTGAAAACAAAAATCTCAAGCACTGCGAAGTGCTTGAGGTTTTTTTTAGATTTGAACTATTACATTTTTAAGCTGTTACAGCGGGTTGTCCTGAATTACAGAGAGGTCTTGATAATTTGGCAACAAAGGCTGCAATAGAATTTCCAAAGTCATTTAAAAATTGTTGTAATTCAGTAGAGGGCGGTTGATTGGCACTGGGTGATATTGTTTAGGTAAAATATAAAACTCAACCATCAAGTTATTTAAATTCAAAGAACGAAGTCAGCGTGAGCCGACCCGTAGCAGGGTTGGGGTCAAAATTATAGTCTTTCCCAATTTTCCCTGAGTGAAGGCTCGTTCCTCTATACATAAGCAATCGATTAAATACTGCATCGAATGACACCACTTCTTCAAATTGATCTGTAGAGCCGTTTATATAGCCCTCTGGGTACTTATCTTCCGTAGGATACCTTTCTTGTATGTGCGCCATATAACGTGAATATCGGTCGTCATCTACATACTCAAAATTTGTTGGTCTATGGCGATACAACGCAGTCCCCATACTGGGAATTGATTGTAGATAATGCACCACGGCTAACCCTTTACGCGACGGAGAATCGAAATGGGGAATCCGCTGCAATAAATCAAGATTATTCGGGGAAGTGGTTATTATCGAAAATTTAGAAACAGCATTTTTAATTTGTCGTACTTCAAGCTGAAAAAATTGCTCCATAAAAAAACCAAGAGTTTTAATAAGAGCAATTGTATATTCTTGTGGAACCTGCATACGAACGCCAGGGTAGAAGGAGTCTGCTTTAGCAAATTCATTTTGCTGGATAGCAAGTTCTTTCAAGGCTAATGAGCCTTGCAGGAACGAATCAACCAACAATACCTCTTGCTGTTCATTGCCTACTCTGTAACAGTCAATATTTGCGTCTTCGCAAAGCTCATACACAATCGGTTCCATACAACTTCTCTTACTTTAAGCAAACCAAATTGACATCACGCTCTCCGGTAATTAAACCTGTATGAGAGCCTCTGTCTAAAATCACTCTATGATTACATTAACATTTGTATAAACACGCTAAATGCTTATTTAAAGTGGTTTGGCCTTACAGTATTGATTGATAAATTGTTGATGAGTGGGCATGGCCGCTACTGTTTCACCAACCTTCCCGCTCAGAGATCTTAAGAAGCTTTTCAGCTCCATTTCACCCATCACATCAGCAATAGGATGATAGGCCGTAGGCATAATACCTTGCCCCATCATTACCTGAACCCAGGAATCATTGAGAAATAATTCTTTCTCTTCTAACGCAATTGCTGCTGTATCTTTAAATAACTGTACGCGATGCGCCAAGGCTTCAGGTATTTCCATGTTTTTACAGTAGCGCCAAAATTCTGTGTCATCTCTTTGAGTTGCGTGGTAATGCAAAATCACGAAATTACGTGCGCGATCCATTTCTACTTGCGACTGCGTATTAAATTCATCCACATTAGACATTACAATTTCATTTTGTGGAAAATACCGCATCAAGCGATAAATCGCAGACATGGCTAGATGGATGGATGTAGATTCCAGTGGCTCAATAAAACCTGCGGTGAGCCCCACGGCAATACAGTTTTTATTCCAAACTTTCATCCGACGGCCAGTTTTATATTTAATCACTCGCGGCTCAGTAACAGGGCGCCCTTCCAAATTTTTCAGCAAGGTGCCTATCGCTTCATCATCTGAAACGTGTCGGCTGGAATAAACCATGCCATTTCCGGCTCTATGCTGAAGCGGGATACGCCACTGCCATCCAAAATCATGCGCTATTGATTGCGTGTAGGGCTTCGGTGCTTGCACTAATTCGGTTTGCAGCGCGACTGCTGAATCACAGGGAAGATAATGACCGTATGGCACATAGGGTGTATTTAAAGCTCCGTCGATGAGCATGGCTTTAAAGCCCGTGCAATCTAGAAATAAATCGCCCTCTATTTCTTGCCCATCTTTCAACAGCAACGATGTAATAAAACCATTCTCTGGAGAAACGACTACCTTTTCAATGAATCCCTCAACATGCTTAACACCGAGCTTTAGAGAAAAAATCTTCAAATAATCTGCATATAAATTAGCATCAAAGTGATAGGCATAATTAATCCCATCATTTTCACCACTACACTTCTCTAAACGCGCAGCTTTAGACTCAGGGCAGTAATCGCCAAAGGGAACATCTATACCGTATTTTTTTCCTGCCAGCCAAAAATGTTGGAATTGACATGCCCAACAATCTCTTCCCGTAAGCCCAAAAGAGTGAAAGTATTTATCGCCTTTATTAGCCCAGTTACTAAACTCAATACCTAACTTAAAGGTTCCTTGAACATGCGCCATGAGCTCTCGTTCATTAATGCCCAACAGCTTATGAAATACTCGCAGGGTGGGGATAGTTGCTTCCCCCACGCCTATTCGCCCAATTTCTGGCGATTCAATCAAGGTGATATCGAGATTTTTTCCGAGTACTTTGGAGATAGCTGCGGCAGCTAACCAACCTGAAGTGCCACCACCTGCAATAACGATTTTACGAATAGAATTCATGGTTGTATGTTCGGTCATTTCTCAGCTCATAGTAATTAATTTGAAGTATGCTAACTTACTTCATTCTTGCATTTTTGATATCAATCAAACCTTGTATGTTATTCACAGAATCAGCAACGTTGTACGCCAGTGATAAGAAACCAGATTTGTGTAACTCAATTACAGCATCATTTTCTAATGCCATTAACTTTTCAATATGCACGGTATAGCCGGCATCAAAATTAATAGTAGCCCCGTTAGCCAAATGAATTTCCAACCTAACCCGCTCAAGAAGATCGAATTTCAAAAAGGCTTCCATCATAGGCTCAAGTTGCTCAGAACCTTCATGGCGCGCGGACAATATATTTTTTATTTCCGTTAAGGTACTTGAGCTTGTGCCATCGTCATTGAACAGTGCTGGAGCTGTGTTGTCCTGAATTCTGGAATCATTTAGATCCACATAAATAACAAGTCTTTGTTCTGTTTCTTGTTGCTGAAGCCCAATAATAAAAGGGCCTTGTTTTATAGCCTGAGGAATATAACGCGTACTCCAGGTTGAGTTCTCGTTCAGAAAGAGATTTTCATTCTCCTCAAACCCCAGTAAAACGACTGGAATAAAGCGACCGGTTTCAGAATCTTTGCGAAATAGAATGGGGTACTCTCGTTGAGCCTTGGCAAATTCATTAGGCAGTATCATGACTGCGCCTACGTGGTGCCCGTATTCAGAGCTGTATTTTTCTGCATACCCAAGATTTTTATGTTGTTCAACGTTTAGTAGTTGAAAATTTTTCATTTTATCTTCCGTCTTTCTTGTTTGATTTAAAAATATGTGACCTAAAAAAATGCCGCTCAAAAGAGCGGCACTTTTTTACTAACATCAATAAAGATTATTAGAAATTGTAACGCGCAGAAAGCGAGTAACGAGGTTCTAATATATTGAAGTCTCTTACTTGATAGCCAGTACGGCCATATGTTTTCTGATCTTCACCCAGCAGGTTAGTAGCTTCCAAGGCTACAGTAAGATCCTCGGTCACTTTGTAGCCTACGTTTAAGTCAACTTGACCGTAGGCATCTGTGAACTGAGGTTCACCACTGTCGTTCGCATTATTCAGGAACTCGGCGCGCCAGTTATACGCAATACGTGCTTGCCATTGGTCTTTTTCATAGATACCAACAACGTTAGCAGAATCACTCAAACCTAGCAGTGCAAATTGAGGTGTTCCTGGTTCTGTATCTAACTTGTAGTTAATAGAGCCATTAACAACAGTATAGTTAGCTTGCAAACCAAAGCCGCTATCACCAAAGAAGTATTGACCGGCGAATTCCCAACCATTCAATACAGCATCTTTAGAGTTTGTAGGCATCGTAGTATCGTTCACAACACCTGGATCACCCGCTACAGCCACGATATCTACGCCGTTACTCCACTTCTCATAATCTGCCGCGTTATAAGTGCCACCGGTACCGCACAAACCAGAGTTGTTTTGATTGATACAGCCATTAGCGGTTGTAGTCATCATACCAACCATTTGGAATAGGCTTCGCTCATTTACTGGGTGGTTACCGGCTTGCAATGCAGCCAAAGCTGCGCGTGCACGCGGGCCTCTAGTTGGGTCCAATGTATCAGCGTAAGTAACGCTACTAGTTTGGCTACCAATGAAGTTTGGTACGCGCTTATCGAAGAAGCCAACAGAAACATAATCAGTGTCGTTGAAATAATATTCAACTGAGAAGTCTATGTTGTTAGATTCAACTGGTTTCAGTTTTACGTTACCATCGGTGCTAAGACCCGGTAAACCACCGACCAATGGTGAACCGTTTCTTGGTGTATTACCTGCAGCCCCCATTTGTAGATCGTTGTAGCTTGCACGAGAAATCGTTTTACTGCTTGATGCACGTGCAATCAGCTCATCACTAATATGGAAGGTTAAGTCCACATTAGGAAGCACATTGTTGTAGCTGTTTTCGCTAACTGTGTAAGGAAGTGAACCCGCTGCACCAACAGCTGTATTGTTAAAGTCTCTATCGGCTGTCCATGTGATCTTTCTGGGGGAAACGCGTGAATAAGATTCTACGTCTGTGGTTTCATAGCGAAGGCCAGCAGACAAATCCACCTTCATATCACCCAAGTTACCACTGAGGTTGGTTTCAACGTAGGCTGCTTGGATATCTTCAGCAATCTTACGGTCAGTACTGTCAATTTTGTTAGCGGCATATGGAACTTTGGTTGGAGAATCCGCAAACATATGACGAGCTACCGCATTAAAGTTGGTAACACGTACGCCGGTAATGTTTGATGTGGCTTTTTCACCGTTGTTCTTTGCTGTAGCAAAGAAAGCTTTGGCTCCAGATGACAAGTTAGAGTCATAACCGTCAAAATAATCGTTGAAATTAATTAACTCAAACCAATTTGGGTTAATGTCGCCTGGCGCTGCAACACTCCAACCGCCTCTCATGGTTGCATTACCAATGTCTGATTGCTTTTGAATCGATTCGGTTTGCAGTGAGCTTATGCCAAAGTTAATAGAGCCTGAATCTGAAAACTCGTACTTACCAGAAACTGAAGCTTCTTTAACATCTTGCCAAGTACGCGCATTAACCAACTGGCTAATGGTAGAACCTACATCGCTCTTCTTAATGCCACCGTTTTGTACGACGCTTGCAATAAGAGGCATATCACCACTCATATCCAAACCTTGAGCTACCACTGTGTTTACGCCTATACCTAGCGCAACTTGTGACCCTGGTGCATTCCAAGGGGTTGCACTTGATTTAGCATGGTGAACATCAAGTTCAAGGGTCAACTCATCGGTAGCTTCAAAGGCTAGGTTAAAGCCTATGTCGTCTGTTTTACTCTTATTTGAGCGTAAAAAGTTTTTCAACGCGATATCGCGAGGGGCGCCAGTTGGATTCGCCTGCCACCAGTAAAGAGGAGCAGAGCTGACAGAGCTGTCATCCCACTGTACAGCGTTAGTTGAAAATGCGCTATCAGCGAACCATAAAGAGTAAATTGATTGTTGCGCTTCGGATTTAGTTTGTACATTCAGAACATCAAGCGTTGCCGTCACTTTATCAGTAGGCTTGTATTGCAATGTCAACAGTGTGTTGTCACGCACACGTGATGAGTCAACATGGTAGAAATTCGACTCATTGGTACGTGTAGCCAAGTCACCCGTTCCAGGAACGTTTGGGGTAGCCTTAGTTGGCTCGTTAACTACTACAGCACCGGGAGTATAACCGCCGCTGAAAATACTGCCGCCTGAGTAGCGTGTCGTCTGACCCCAGCCAGCATTACCATAGCCAGAGCGACCACTGTTACGCTCTTGGTGCGTAGCCGACAATGATGCACCAAACATCTCATTAGACCAGCTTACGAAACCAGATAGTTCCGGCGTAATTTCTTCGTTAATGTCAGTAGATTGGTCATATATAGCTTTACCACCGATGGTGGCTTTGAAGCCTTCATGATCGAATGGTTTAGCGGTTGAAATGTTTACCGTTGCACCAATACCACCAGTAGGGACACTTGCCTTACCGGTTTTGTACACTTGCACACCTGAAACAGATTCAGCTGCAATATTGCTCATATCGAATGAACGGTCGCTCACAACGTTACCACCACCGTCGATTGAAGCTGTCGACAATTGACGACCATTCAAGGTAACCAAGTTGTATGCTGGGCCGAAACCACGAGAAGTGAGTCTAGCACCTTCGCCATCAGTACGATCAATAGAAATACCGGTGATACGTTGTAGCGATTCAGCCAAGTTTGCATCTGGCATTTTACCGATGTCTTCTGAAGAGATCGCATCAACAACACCCGCTGCGTCACGCTTGATATCCACAGCGCGTTGTAACGACGCCTTGATACCGGTAATAACGATTTCTTCTCCCTCTTCTTGTGCGAAAGCAAAGCTGCTTAAACCCAAGGCTGATGAAGCCACCAAAGTAGCGAGAAGTTTTTTCTTAAAGCTAACTGTTTTGTACATGGAGTTCTCCTTTAAATCATTAGAAATTATATTTTCCGGTACTACAGCCTCTGTAGTTGAGGATCCCAAACAATCATCAACTGCTAGGCCCGCTCCTTTGGATGAGGAGCGATCATTTCACTAGCTGATCAAGTGTGTATCAACCAATAAAATTTCTTACAGGCTATGTTTCTTTATATAACTATTTTGAATAAAGGACGGTTTTTAAAAATCATGTAACCGTTCACATAGCCAAATTTAAGGCGGTTTTAATTCAAAAAAGACAGCGCCGTCGAATGTCGCACAAACCGTGTGGGCTATGCAATATGTTTGTGTGAAAAGTGAACCTTGATTTGCTGTTGCGGTCTCAGGCGCTCGCCATATGCAGGTGCTGCCGGAGATGAAGAATATTGTTGTGTTGCGTTGTAAATGATGGCGATGAAATTCAGATTTTTATACATTCATGAATATCCTTAGTGAGCTTTGTGACGGTGAATATAGCCGCCAAATGTGGATAAATCTAATCTTTTCATGCTTTATTCTTATTTAAAATGGCTTTTTATAGAGTTATTGCCGCTTCGTGCAAGCCAGTTACCTCACTGATCACATCATTTGGCTTATAGATCTGGCTGCGGGCTATATTCACTGGTTCGAGGAATCACATCGTCCCACTATCTTTTTTTTGGCAAATATGGGTGGTTCACTTAAATAAACTTTAAGTGGGAAACCTATATTTCTATTAAAATCAAATAGTTAATGTTTTTAAGGGCAGGCACATTTTATAAGGTTCGCACATGCGAAAAATCATTTAATCGAACCTGAATGCTTCTGTCGCCTTCTATAAGCAAGGCGGTTGGCGTGCTCGTGTGACCATAACTATAAGCAGACCTTAAAGGTTACAACCTATCTTAGTGATTATGGATATTCAGAATATGTGGATTAGTGATATTTTGTGGCAAGGTTACAGCCTTTATTTAAAAGAGCAGCCACCTTTTCTGGTAATAGATGAAGGTCTGGTAATAGATGAAGGATTGTCTGGTAATAGAGAAGGCTTGTGATTGTAGTGCTGTTACAGAAGGCCTTTAAAAATAATAGATGAGCGAGTGATGGAAAAAACCATAAAACAAATCGTAATAGTAGGTGGTGGTTCAGCCGGTTGGTTAACCGCAGGTATCCTTGCGGCACAACATGCCACAAAAACGCCAGAAGGGCTTCAAATAACCTTGGTGGAATCGCCCGATGTCAATACCATAGGTGTAGGCGAGGGCACTTGGCCATCCATGCGCAACACACTACAAACCATTGGGATTTCTGAAACAGAATTCGTGCGCGAATGCAGTGCTGCGTTTAAGCAAGGCTCAAAATTTGTGGGCTGGAAAAATGGCCGCGCAGACGATTTTTATTATCATCCCTTTACTGTACCCAATGGTTACACGCAATCTAATTTACCAGCAGCGTGGCAATCGCATTTTTCGAGTATGTCGTTTGCCGATGCTATGTGCGAGCAAAGTCATATTTGTGAAGCGGGGCTTGCACCAAAACAAATTACAACACCTGAATATGCGAGCGTTGCTAATTATGGCTACCACCTTGATGCTGGAAAATTTGGTCAGGTTCTGCAAAAACATTGCACTGCAAAATTGGGCGTAAAACATGTACTCGATCATGTCACCCATATTAATTCCACTGCAGATGGTGATATTGAATCTATCGCCACCAAAAATAGCGGTGCCATTGTGGGCGATTTATTTATTGATTGCTCTGGTTTAAGTTGTTTATTGCTTGGGCAACATTTCCAAATTCCATTCCTCGATAAAAAACAATTTTCAATTAACGATACTGCGCTTGCCATTCAAACGCCCTACCCAGAAGAAAATTCCCCTATAGCCTCCCCCACCATTGCCACTGCGCAAGAGGCCGGTTGGATTTGGGATATAGGGTTATCGTCGCGTCGCGGTACTGGCCATGTTTATTCCAGTGCTCATAGTAGCGATGAAAAAGCCGAGCAAACGCTGCGAGCCTATATTGCGAAATCGGTAGGCGAGAAAAAGGCAGAAGAACTAAGTTGCCGAAAATTACCCATTCGCGCGGGTCATCGCCAAAAATTCTGGCATAAGAACTGTGTGGCGGTAGGTATGGCGGCGGGATTTATTGAACCCTTGGAAGCATCTGCGCTCGCCTTGGTAGAGATGTCAGTCAATATGATTAGCGATGAAATGCCGGCAACGCGCGCCGCAATGGTGTTGGTTGAAAAGCGTTTTAATACACGCTTTGATTATCGCTGGGCGCGTGTGATTGATTTTTTAAAATTACACTATGCATTAACTCAGCGCACAGATACCGATTATTGGCGCGATGCCTCTAGCCCAGCGTCTGTGCCAGAACACTTGCAAGAATTATTAACACTCTGGCGTTATCGCCCCCCGTATTACAATGATTTCATCGAAAACGAAGAGGTCTTCCCTTCTGCCAGTTATCAGTATGTACTCTATGGTATGGGTTTTAAAACAGAAGCCCGTGCCTACGCAAAACCGCGCGATGATTTATCTATGGCGATAAAAGCGATTGAAGCCACGCTGAATAAAGTCCCTAAATACCTTGCGGGCTTACCTTCTAACCGTAAACTGGTTGAGCATGTGTTGAAACAAGGGATGATGAAAATTTAACAAACAACGACCTTTATCATCCAAGGATGGATAAAATATTCTATTCAAACGTTTTATGTACCCCTGTTTTTAGGCAATACATGTTTCCCGCAAAAAGTGAACTGCCCCACCTTGCGAGTTTCTTGAAAGTGGGACGACACAAATTCCAAACATCCCCATTATCAGCCCATCGTAAAACCCCTTTTTTACTTTAAAGCTTATTTTTAATCGTTGTTATAACTGAATAATTGCAGCGATTAAAACAACCGAACCTAGATACGGGTCAGGCCGTATTTGGGTGTTAACAAGTGTGATTAGGTGTGTAAAAGCACCTAGCCAAGCCCGTTTTTATTCTTGTTAGCTCTCTTTGTTAGCCCCCAATTTTGGGGGCTTTTTTACACAGGTTATTGTTCTACTTAATTGTGGTGAAACACTATGATGCATTCTTTTAAACGCTATTTGTCATTTTTGGCGAGTCTCATTGTCTGTGCTTTGATCTTACCGGGCTGTGAAACCCCTGCGCCAAAAACCAAGATAGTAGAAGCACCCAAAACACTGGATGCAACACGTGTGACTCGCAATCCTGAGCTTTGGCCAAAGCCGGTTAGCAAGGTGGCCAAAGATGCGGCGATGGAAAAAAAGATTGATGCACTTATCGCAAAAATGACCTTGGAACAAAAAGTCGGCCAAACCATTCAGCCAGAAATTCGTAGTATCAGTCTCGCCGACATCAAAAAATATCACATAGGGTCAATCTTAAACGCCGGTGGTGCCTTCCCCAATAACAACAAATTATCCAAAGCCGAAGATTGGGTAGCCTTGGCGGATAGTTTTTACAAAGCGTCTATGCAACCTGCCGAAAACGGCGTTGCTATTCCCATCATGTGGGGGACGGATGCTGTTCACGGTCATAACAATGTAATAGGCGCAACCTTGTACCCGCACAACATTGCCTTAGGTGCCGCGCATAACCCAGAGTTAATGAAAAAAATCGGCGCAGCCACTGCCCGTGAAATTGCCGTAACCGGTATTGGTTGGAGCTTTGCGCCCACAGTCGCGGTAGCGCGTGATGATCGCTGGGGCCGTACTTACGAATCCTATTCTGAAAACCCCGAACTCGTAAAATCCTATGCGGGAAAAATGGTTGAAGGCCTTCAAGGCGATGCGAATACCCAAGAATTTTTATCGGCACATCATGTAATAGGTACCGCTAAACACTTTTTAGGCGATGGTGGAACGAAAGGCGGTATTGATCGTGGCAATACCGATGTGAGCGAAGCTGAACTCGTTAAAATTCACGCGCAAGGTTATGTCACGGCGATTGAAGCGGGTGTGCAAACCGTTATGGCATCCTTTAATAGTTGGCAGGGCGAAAGAATGCACGGCCATCAATATCTGCTAACTGACATTCTTAAAAATCATATGGGTTTTGATGGTTTGGTTGTTGGCGATTGGAATGGTCACGAATTTGTATCTGGCTGTACTAAAAATAATTGTGCCCAAGCCTTTAATGCGGGCGTGGATATTTTTATGGTGCCAGACGATTGGAAACTGCTTTACGAAAATACTGTGGCGCAAGCAAAAAGCGGCGTGATTTCGCAAGCGCGTTTGGACGATGCGGTACGCAGAATTTTGCGCGTAAAAATGCGCGCAGGGTTATTTGATAGTGGCGCGCCGTCTACTCATGCACTCTCGAACAAAAATGAAATCTTAGGTAATGCAGAGCACCGCGCAATCGCGCGTCAGGCCGTACGTGAATCGCTTGTGTTGTTGAAAAACAAAAATCAATTACTGCCCATTAAAGCGGGCAGCAAAATTTTGGTAGCAGGCGATGGCGCAGACAATATCGGCAAACAAGCCGGTGGTTGGAGCATTTCATGGCAGGGTACGGGTAATGTAAATAGCGATTTCCCCGGCGCAACCTCAATCTATAAAGGCATTGCCGATGCCGCGAAAGCGAACGGCAGTAAAGTAAATTTGAGTGTGAATGGCGACTATCAACAAAAGCCAGATGTGGCTGTGGTGGTGTTTGGTGAAAACCCCTATGCGGAAATGCAAGGCGATATCAACAAATTGGATTACGCGTCTGATAAAGAATTAAAACTACTGCAAAAATTTAAAGCGCAGGGCATTCCGGTTGTCTCCCTCTTTATTACTGGTCGCCCTTTGTGGGTGAACCCAGAATTAAATGCGTCAGATGCCTTCGCTGTGATTTGGCAACCGGGTACTGAAGGTGCTGGCGTGGCGGATGTGATAATTCCCGATGCCCAAAACAAAGCGCGTTTTGATTTCAGCGGGAAACTTTCTTTCTCTTGGCCTGCAGATCCAAACCAAACTCCATTAAATTTCGGTGAAAAAAATTATGCGCCGCTATTTGCATATGGCTTTGGTTTAACTTATGCCGATAAAGATTCGTTAAAAGATGATTTATCAGAAGCCGTGCAAACCGCAAAAAAATCCGCTGAAACATTAACGGTATTTAAAAATCGTAGCCTAGAACCTTGGCAGCTGAGTCTTACCGATGATCTCAATAACACCAAACCCATTACGGCTAGCGTATTAAGTTTAGGTGCAATCAATTACCGCGCCGTAGATCGCTTGGTGCAAGAAGATTCAATTCAATTGCAATGGAATGGCAAAGCGCAAGCCAGCGCAGGTTTTATTGCCAAAGAGCGCGTGGACTATTCATCACAACCTGAAAAAGCAGCCTTGGTATTTGATATTAAAGTCGATAAAAAACCGACTGCGGATGTAAAACTAATAATGAGCTGTGGTTCAGATTGCGGTGCAGAAAAATCTATAACTGATGCACTTCAAAAAGCAAACCAAGGCCAATGGCAAACGCTATCGGTCAGCATGAGTTGTTTCAGTAAAGTTAAGTTGGATATGTTGATTTCGCCCTTTACGCTCAGCACAAGTGGTGAGTTAGGTTTAACACTACACCATGTGCGAATAGAGTCTACGCAAACGCCAGTCGTGGACTGCCAATAAAATTTCAACAGTTTCACAAACCAGATTGAGTGCGAGTAATGTCGCACTCAATCAATAATAAAATGATAAATAGCGGAGAAAACCCAATGAGAAAAATAGTATTAATTAATGCGCTTGCGCTCGCCATGGTGGGCTGTGGCGGCAGTAGTAACAAAGCTGAAACGCCGACATCAAGTTCAGCAGCGTCTAGCGCAAGTAGTGTGGTTGCCAGTAGCTCGTCAAGTACATCGTCTGCACAATCATCTTCCGCAACTAAATGGAAGCTGGTGTGGAGCGATGAATTTAACGGCACTGCAATTGATCCAACAAAATGGTCCTATGAAAAAAATTGCTGGGGCGGCGGTAACAACGAGCAACAGTGTTATACCGATCAAGATAAAAATGCGTTTGTTAAAGATGGCGTGTTAAATATTGTTGCAGTGAAAGAAGATTTTACCGGCCCAGATTCTCCTGAAGGTACGGGTGCGTCAACTAAAACTTTGCCCTATACCTCTGCACGGTTGAGAACTAAAAATTTGCAAGAGTGGACTTTTGGCAGATTTGAAATTCGCGCCAAGTTGCCGCAAGGTCAAGGTACATGGCCAGCTATTTGGATGTTGCCAACAAATTCACCTTATGGCGGTTGGGCTTCGGGTGGTGAAATCGACATTATGGAAGCGGTAAACCTAGGTACACGCACCACGGTGGATGGCGTACTTCAAGCGCCTGATACTCGCGTTTATGGAACCTTGCACTATGGTAGAGCCTGGCCTGCTAACACGTCGTCTGGTGATCCTTACACGCTTCCAAATGCGGTAAACCCTGCTGATGATTTCCACACCTATGCTTTGGAATGGGAAGAGGGCGAAATTCGCTGGTATGTAGATGGTGTTAATTTTGCTACTCAACGCAAAGCTGGCTGGTATTCGCAATATACGGTTGACGGCATTTTAACGAATGCTCCTGACGGCGCTCCATTCGATGATAAATCTGCCTATCACTTGTTGCTGAATTTGGCCGTAGGCGGAGCGTGGGCGGGCAATACCAATAATAAAGGCATTGATGCCTCTGTTTTCCCACAAAAAATGCAAGTGGATTACGTAAAAGTGTACGAGTGCAGTGCATCGCCACAAACCGGAAAAGGCTGTGGATCTAGCGCTGACACTGCGGTGCTCAATCCAGGAAAGGCGCGCCCTGCTATTGGCAAAATTGAATTGCCCGGCCCACCCTTATTTACCCTGTACGACGATAAGTTAGCTGCTGGTTTGGAGTTTGATAGTTACAATCCAGATGGTGCTATTTCCTATTCCGAAGTTGCTGAAACAGGTCGTGGCAAAGTAGTTAATATTGCCAAAACCGGCGCGAACGGTAATGTGTATTTCAAAATAGGAGGTGACCCCACTGACTTGAGAAATTGGTCGGCAGACAGTGAATTGGTATTTGATGTCAAAGTAAATAGCAAAGCAGCGGGAGCCAAGCTGTTGGTTAAATTGGACAGCGGTTGGCCAAACGTGAGCGATACAGAAGTGACATTACCGGCAGACGGTGTGTGGGGCGAATACCGCATTAAGCTTGTTGATTTGATCGCGAAAGGAAATTCTTTGGCGAGTGGAAAAGCGAGTCTTGCTGCGATTTCCAATATTTTTGTAATGGATCCATCAGCAGCCATGAATGTGTCGTTCGACAATATTCATATCGCAGGTAAAAAAGCGGACGTTGTTGATGAGTTTGCAAAACTGCCCTTGTTTAAAATTTTTGAAGATGCTACGGCAACGGGTTTACAAGTTCAAAGCTACAACCCAGACAACGCTATTACATCCTCGGCGGTAGTTGAAGCAGGTCGCGGCAGCGTGTTCAATGTTGCTAAAACCGGTGCAAACGGTAACGTGTTTTTTAATGTTACCGCTGGCCCTGCAAATTTAAGTAAATGGTCTGCTAACGGTGAATTAGTATTTAATGTCAAAGTAAACAGCAAAGCTGCGGGCGCTAAATTGCTTGTTAAAATGGATAGCGGTTGGCCAAATGTGAGCGATGTTGAGGTGACCTTGCCAGCAGAGGGTGTATGGGGCGAATACCGTATAAAAGTGGCTGACTTGATTGCCAAGGGTAATTCAAATCCCTGTTGTGCTGGCATCGCAAATCTTTCAGCGATTAGCAATTTATTCGTCATAGAACCCACTGGTGCCATGAACGTGTCTTTTGATGATGTGCGCCTAGAAGTAGCGGCCTTCGCTGCACCGCCATCATTTATGATGTATGCCGATGTTCTTACGACAGGCCTGCAAGTTCAAAGCTACAACCCTGATGGGAAAATAACATCGTCAGAAGTTGCCGAAGCAGGTCGTGGCAAAGTTTTCAATGTTGCTAAAACTGGCGCTACTGGAAATGTATTTTTCAACGTGGCTGCAGGGCCGGTGAATATCAGCACGTGGCCATCAACCGGTAAACTTGTGTTCGATGTGAAAGTAAATTCCAAAGCCGCAGGTTCTAAACTCTACGTTAAGTTAGATAGCGGTTGGCCCAATGTGAGCGATGTAGAAGTGCCTGTTGGTGCAGACGGCGTTTGGACAGAATACAGTATTGGTATTGCGGAATTGATTGCCAAGGGTAATTCAAATCCCTGCTGTGGCGGTAAAGCGAATGCGGCATCGATTACCAATATTTTTGTTGTTGAACCTTCAGAAGCGATGAATGTTTCATTCGACAATATTCGTTTCGTCGTCCAATAAAAACGATTGCTGGTCATTAAGAAATGCCGGGCTTGCTCGGCATTTTTTCATTTCAATTTTTGATAATTGGAGTAAGATTGAAAAAAACATCGCTTAATTAATTTTACACTTAACCCGAATCCTCTCTCATAAAGGAATATCAACATGAAGAAAAAATCACGCTATCTCCTCTCCTTCACTTTTCTGTTACTAAGCCCATTCGCATTCTCACAAGAGCCTACCCAACTTGAAAGCACTTTCAATATTGATGATGTAAAGTGGGTTAAAGCCGCAGGCAATTCATCTATACAGGGTAAAGCGTTTATAAAATTAAAAAATAAAGAAACCAAAGGCTGCGCAGGTTTTGGTGTGGAGTTATTACCCGCCGCTACATACGCCAATGAACGCATTTTAAAAACCTACGGCAACAATGATCATGGCCAAATCCTCATGGAAGATAACCCACCAAAATTTACGCCAGATGCAAAGGAATACCACGACATGGTGATTAAAACCAAGTGCAATACAAACAATGAATTCACCTTTAATAACATTAGTGCAGGTGAATACTATGTTATTGGGTTTATCATTTGGGATAAAAACGAAAATGGTAAAACAGTAAAAGCTGGCGGCGGTGTTATGAAGAAAGTTAAAGTGGCGGCTAACTCAAGCGCCGAAGCGATATTGAATTTTTAGTATAAAGGACTACGTTGCTTAGGTGTGGCCTGAGCTGAATATGGACTATATTCAGCTCACGCGGAGCAATGGCCTTTAGAATAAACATGTGCTTGCGAACTTGAAAACCACCTCTTAACTTGGCGCTACGCTGGTGTTGGAATACATCAACAGCACAATTGATAAACGTTATGTACATGGCGATCAAGTGGATGAGCCGTGGATCATGTACACCGGCGCCAGTGTTGGCAGTGCAAACTTATCCTATTTGCACGCTAACCATCAAGGGAGCATTATTGCCTACACAAATGCGGCGGGGCTAGTGACTAATAAACTCGCTTACGATGCCTACGGTATTCCCGCCAGTATGAATATGGGTACCTTTGGTTATACGGGGCAGGTGTACTTAAAAGAAGCTGGATTGTATTACTACAAGGCGCGGATTTATCACCCGCAGTTGGGGAGGTTTTT
>SXGR01465542.1_pt1 | contig 31177 bp, 29 predicted proteins | sample 3174711 | NCBI WGS metagenome assembly SXGR01 (sample SAMN11356860, study PRJNA531348) | freshwater metagenome | isolation source: freshwater sample F1-60 | place: China: Fuxian Lake, Yuxi | collected 2017-12-25 | reverse complement strand
TGGGCAATCAATCATTACCTTCTTGAACCTAATGATCTTATTTATTTAAGAACTCTTTCATTTATCGTGGTGATTGCAGGTGTTGTCCAGTTTACGGAAATGATTATGGAAAAAAACTTTCCTTTACTTTATCAAGTATTGGGTATCTTTCTTCCCCTCATTACTACTAATTGTGCGGTATTAGGTATTCCTCTTTTAAATGCACAAGCCAGCCACACACTGTTGGAATCGGCGTTATTTGGTTTTGGAGGTGCCATTGGTTTTTCAATAGTACTCATTCTATTCGCATCCTTAAGAGAACGTTTGGAAGGCGCCGAAATACCAGTTCCATTTAAAGGGACTGCGATCGCTCTTGTCACCGCTTCTATCATGAGCCTAGCATTTATGGGATTCTCAGGTTTAGATCGTTAATGATTACTGCAATTCTTGTTATGATTTTTCTCGCGGTCCTTTTAGGATTAGTATTAGGTTATTCTGCGATAAAATTCAAAGTAGATGGCGATCCTATGGTTGCAAGAATTGATGCCATTCTTCCCCAAACACAATGTGGTCAATGTGGATACCCTGGTTGCAAACCCTATGCCACAGCAATTGCGAAAGGTGAAGCCGATATCAACCAGTGTCCACCTGGAGGTGATACTGGTGCGAGAGCTTTAGCAGAATTGATGGGGGTAGAATTTAAACCACTCAATGAAGATCACGGCATTCAAAAACCAAAATCAGTCGCCTTAATTGATGAAGCAACTTGTATTGGATGTACCTTATGTATACAAGCGTGTCCAGTGGATGCTATTTTAGGGGCTGCAAAACAAATGCATACGATTATTATAAGCGAATGCACGGGTTGTGAATTATGTTTACCGCCATGTCCTGTTGATTGTATTTCGATGGAACCTGTTGTTGAAAATTCAGAGTCCTGGAAATGGAAATATCCTATATATAATATTCAAAAAACACAAAAGGCTTAGCGCATTCATTATGCAATTAAAAAATATTTTTAAATTTAATGGCGGCGTTCATCCAAACGAAAACAAAAAAATCTCTACTAGGCTTCCTATTACAAAACTCCCTATTCCAAAAAAAATAGTACTTCCCCTTCGGCAGCATGTTGGTCATGTAGCGAAACTAAAAGTTAAACCAGGAGATCATGTTTTAAAGGGTCAAATGATTGCTGAAGCAGATGGAAACGTTTCAGCCTCAATTCACGCCCCCACATCAGGGAAGGTCTTAAAAATTAGCGAGGAAATCATTCCTCATCCATCAGGATTGCCAGATTTTTGTATCACAATTAAACCTGACTTCAAAGATACTTGGATTGAAAAAAAACCTATCCCTTGGAAAAAACTAGATAGTGCTCAATTAATAAGAGCGCTATTGCAATCAGGTATTGTAGGTTTAGGTGGCGCAGTATTTCCAACGCATATGAAATTTAAAATCAATCAAAATCAAGCTATCAATACCTTGGTCATTAACGCTGCAGAATGTGAACCATTTATCACTTGTGATGACATGTTTATGAGAGAGAGAGCAGATGAAATTATCCAAGGCACCCTTATTTCTCAAACCTTACTCCTCGCAAAAGAATGTGTGATTGGTATTGAAGATAATAAAGTTGAAGCCTATGAGGCATTAAAAAAAGCTGCGCAAGGGACATCTATTCAAATTAAAGTTGTTCCAACACTCTATCCAAGCGGTGATGCAAAAAGGCTTATTTATCTTTTAATGGGCTTAGAAGTTCCAAAAGAAAAACGCTCTATAGATTTAGGTATTCAAGTATTTAATGTAGCCACGGTAGCAGCTATTTATAGATATCTCGAGTTGGGTGAACCATCTATCAGTCGAGTGATCACGATCACTGGCACTGTTAAAACGCCAAGAAATTACGAGGTATTATTTGGAACACCTTTATCTGAATTAATCAGCGACGCAGGAGGTTCTTCAAATAAAACTAAAAAATTTATTATGGGTGGCCCTATGATGGGATTTGATTTACCGTCAATCCATGTTCCAGTGACAAAAGCAATGAATTGCGTCATCGAAAGTTCACCAGAGTTATTCCCTGCGCCAAAACCTGTCATGCCCTGTATTCGTTGTGCCCGATGCGCAGACGCATGTCCTGTTAGCTTGCAACCACAAGAACTATATTGGTTCTCAAAATCTTCTCAATTAGAAAAAGCAAAAGACTACAATTTATTCGATTGTATTGAATGTGGATGTTGCACCTATGTATGTCCAAGCAATATTCCACTAGTACAGTTTTATAGGTATGCCAAAAGTGAAATTATTTCCCAAGATAAAGCAAAAGAAGCTGCAGACACAGCTAGAGAAAGAAATGAATTTAGGCTTGCAAGAATAGAAAGAGAGAAGAAAGAACGTGCAGAGAGGCATGCTCAAAAAGCATTAGGTGCTCAAGAACAAAAAGCAAATGACGAAAAAAAATCTACTATTGCTGCAGCTATGGAAAGAGTTAAACAAACTCAACAAGAAAATATAAAAAATTAATATGGATAATAGATCGCCCTACGTAGTAAATGCACCTTCAGTGAGTATGATTATGCTCAAAGTTTTGATCGCACTCATCCCTGGTATAGCGATATATGTTTATATATTTGGGCTAGGTGTCATTATTAATATTTTCTTAGCATCTCTTACGGTTATATTGACTGAAAGTATAATTCTTTCTATAAGAAAACTACCTATCAAACCCTTTATCTTTGATGGAAGCGGGTTTGTCGCTGCATGGCTTCTTGCCTTGTCTGTGCCATCAATAGCGCCATGGTGGATTATCGTCTTAGGCACAGCTCTTTGTATTATTTTTGGTAAACATCTTTATGGTGGCCTTGGTTACAACTTATTTAATCCAGCTATGGTGGGATACGCTATCTTACTCATCTCGTTTCCTTCCATCATGACAAATTGGCAAATACCTTCAAGTCTTATGATTACTCATGTGGACTGGCTTGATCAAATTAAAATTATTTTTAATAACAACTTAATATCAAAAGATATGCTTGATGCAATGAGTTCTGCTACCCCTCTTGACTATATTAAGACTCAATTGACTTTAAATCAGTCATTAAACACAATCCAGCAAAACAAAATATTTGGCTTAGTGGGAGGAAAGGGACTTGAGTTAATTAATTTGGGTTACCTTGCTGGGGGTCTTTATTTACTTAAAGAGAAAATTATTTCATGGCATTTACCAGTGGCTTTTTTATCTACCTTATTTATAACAGCATTAATTTTTAACGTTTTAGCCCCGGATACATTCGTATCTCCACTTTTTCATATTATGAGTGGCGGAAGTATACTCTGCGCTTTCTTTATTATCACAGATCCAGTCAGCGGTCCTACAACTCCTCGAGGAAAAATCTATTTTGCTATGGCTATAGCATTATTAGTTTTTATTATTCGAATTTTTGGTGGTTACCCAGAAGGTATTGCGTTTGCTGTATTACTTTTAAATATCTGTGTGCCACTCATAGATAGCCTCACGCAACCAAGAATTTTTGGTCATAAATAAATATATGCTCATAGATTATTTTAAAAAAATATCAACCACAGTTGGTGCAATGATTATTTTTGCTTTATTAGCTTCAACTGCTTTAAGTATTTTCTATTTCATCACCAAATCTCCCATTGACGAAAGCGATGCTAAAGCAAAACGCTTATTTTTAAATCAAGTAATTCCAGCAAATCTCTATGATAATAATCTTGTAAAAGATACAATTTCTGTTGAACCTGATCCCCTCCTAGGTAATAAAAAAAATATTGACATCTATCGAGCAAAAAAAAATAATCAAGTGATTGCTGTCATTATTGAAGCTATCGCTCCTGATGGATATAGTGGTGAAATCAAAACACTTGTTGGTATTGATCAAGAAGATAAAGTATTAGGTGTGAGAGTGATTACTCACAGAGAAACGCCTGGCTTAGGAGATTACATTGAGATTGATAAAAGTCAGTGGATTAAGAATTTTGATCTAACTTCTTTAGCTAAAATGAATGCAAAACAGTGGGCTGTTAAAAAAGATGGGGGAGATTTTGACTACGTCTCTGGTGCTACAATTACTCCTCGTGCTGTCATTAAATCCACCTATAAGAGCCTTCTTTATACAAAAGAAAATAAAAAAAGGTTATTTGCATTATGAGTGATATTAAAAAAATTGCATTAGATGGATTCTGGAAACAAAATCCTGGCGTGGTGCAACTTCTTGGACTTTGTCCAACTCTAGCCATTACAACTTCTATGATTAATGGCATAAGTCTTGGCATCGCAACAGCGCTTGTCATGGCGATATCAAATGCTTCAGTATCACCCATCCGGAAATTGATCCCGACTGAAATTAGGGTACCAGTTTTTATCCTTATCATAGCTTCTTTAGTCACCATCATTGATTTCAGTATGCATGCTTTTATTGAGCCACTTTATAAAGCCCTAGGTATTTTTATTCCTCTCATCGTCACTAATTGCATTGTATTAGCTCGTGTTGAATCATTTGCAGCAAAGAATGCTACAACACCTTCATTTTTTGATGGTCTTTTTATGGGTCTTGGCTTAGCTATAGTATTAGCTCTCCTTGGCGGATTAAGAGAATTCTTTGGAAAAGGTACTTTACTCTCTGGAATTGATCTTATTTTAGGGCCTTCAGCCAATAATTTAGTTATCCATTTTTTTAGTGATTACAGAGGCTTCCTATTGGCAATCCTTCCTCCTGGAGCCTTTATTGTTCTTGCTTGTCTCATTGCATTAAAAAATCGTATTGAAATACGCTGACTAGTTTTGCATGAATCCTCAGAAGCGATTTAAAATTTTTGAAGCGCTATCAAGGGCTTCACCCCACCCCTCGACTGAACTCATTTACCAAACACCCTTTCAACTCCTCATAGCAGTTATTTTATCTGCACAGGCCACAGATAAATCAGTCAATAAAGCCACCTTATTCCTATTTAATAAAGCATCCAACGCAAAAAAACTAGCTCAAATGAAATTAAAGGATATTGAATCTTCGATTAAAACAATCGGGCTATATAAAACAAAGGCAAAAAACATACTAGAAACTGCAAAGATTATTCAAACTAAATTTAAAGGTGATGTTCCTCATGATCGCTTATCGCTTGAGGCTCTGCCTGGTGTGGGAAGAAAAACTGCTAATGTTATTTTAAATACGATTTTTAATGAGCCAGCTATTGCTGTTGATACACATATATTTCGAATTGCAAATCGAATTAATTTAGCGCCAGGGAAAAATGTATTACAAGTAGAAAAAAAATTAATGAAAGTAACACCAAAAGAGTTTCTAAAAGATGCACATCATCTATTAATTCTACATGGCAGATATACCTGCACTGCGCGACTACCAAAATGCAATAGCTGTATAGTTAATGAATTATGTGAGTACAAAAAAAAGCTATTAGTTAAGGCGAAATAAGATTGATCTGTCTTTGACATGCTAACTCAATAATCTCTTTTTTTTGTAGGTCACTTAATCTAATCCATTGAGAAATTTCTTTTTGACTTCTAAAGCATCCTTCGCAGAAGTCATGCTTTTCATTAATAAGGCACACGCCAATACAAGGAGATTCAATCAAAATAATCAGCTTTCTTAAATTATTCTAAAGTACCATGGCAATGTTTATATTTTTTATTACTTCCACATGGGCATGGATCATTTCTGCCAACTTTAGGTAAAGCATTCTCTGCATTATCTTTTTTTCTAGATGAATTTTTAACTTCATTTTTATTTTTGTCATCAATCTCATCTACTTCAGCTTCATTCTTAATTTTAACAATCATGGTGATACGCGTGACTTCAGTTTTAACTGTATCTAGGAGATATCCGAATAATTCAAAAGCCTCTTTTTTATATTCTTGCTTCGGATTTTTTTGTGCATAAGAACGTAAATGTATGCCTTGTCTTAAGTGATCAAGGGATGATAAGTGATCTCTCCAATGGTGATCAATACTTTGTAACATCACTGTTTTCTCAAAATGTCGAATAACATCTTTACCAACTAAAGATTCTTTCTCATGATATTGCTTGTTGGCAAGGCTAACAACTCTCTCATAAATCTCTTCTATATCAATTTGAGGTTCTTTATCAACCCATGCTTTGATAGGAATATTTAAGCCATAATCAGAAAATAAAATTTTCTCCAGCGAAGGAATATCCCACATATCTTCCATACTGCCTGAAGGAATATGAATTGACATGAGATCACGAAGAACATCCTCTCTCATTGCTGTAATTGTCTCTGCTGTTTGGTCTGAATCAAGTAATTCATTCCTTTGTTCATAAATCACTTTTCTTTGATCATTTGCAACATCATCAAATTCAAGTAGCTGTTTTCTTATATCAAAGTTACGACCTTCTACTTTTCTTTGTGCATTTTCAATTGCTTTTGTCACCCATGAATGCTCAATAGCCTCGCCTTCTGGCATTTTTAGCTTTTCCATAATGGCTGAGACGCGATCAGAAGCAAATATTCTTAAAAGTGAATCTTCCAATGATAGATAGAAACGGCTAGATCCTGGATCCCCTTGTCTTCCTGCCCGGCCTCTTAATTGATTATCTACACGTCTTGATTCATGTCTTTCAGTACCTATAATATGGAGACCGCCAGCTTTAACCACTAAGCTGTTCTGTTCTTTCCATCTATCTTTATGTGCTTTAAGTTCTTTTTCTTTTTTACTTTCAGTTAATTTTTCATTCAACTTAAATTTATGAATCTCAGCTTCGATACTTCCACCAAGCACAATATCTGTTCCGCGTCCTGCCATATTAGTCGCAATAGTAATCATCCCTGGACAACCTGCTTGTGCAATAATATGTGCTTCTTTCTCATGATGTTTTGCATTTAATACTTGATGTTTTAATTTTATTTTTGTAAGTAATGTAGAAATAAGTTCTGAATTTTCAATTGATGTAGTTCCCACGAGTACTGGCTGATTAATTTTTTGACATGCTTTGATATCTTCAATTACAGCATCATATCTCTCTTGCGAAGTACGATATACTTTATCCATCATATCTTTTCTTTGAGTTGTTCGGTCAGGGGGAATAATAATCGTTTCCAATCCATAGATTTGATTGAACTCATAAGCCTCTGTATCGGCTGTCCCTGTCATACCAGATAACTTTTCATACATCCTAAAATAATTTTGAAATGTAATAGAAGCGAGCGTTTGATTCTCTTTTTGTATTTCAACACCTTCTTTAGCTTCAACAGCCTGATGGATGCCTTCCGACCATCTGCGACCAGGCATCATTCTTCCTGTAAACTCGTCTACAATAATAATGCTGTTATCTCTCACCACATAATGCTGATCTTTATTAAAAAGATTAATAGCTTTTAATGATGCATTAATGTGATGAACAAGTGAAATGTTGGTGGCATCATATAGGCTCGATTGTTCAGATAATAATCCTGCTTTAATTAATAGCCCCTCTACATTCTCATGGCCACTTTCTGAAAGAACTACTTGGCGTACTTTTTCATCCACCCAGAAATCGCCACTTCCTTCTTCCGTTTTTTGTTTTAAAAGCTTAGCTACCACTAAATTAATCTTAGTATAAAGATCAATGTTATCTTCAGCCTGACCTGAAATAATCAAGGGCGTTCTTGCTTCATCAATTAATATAGAATCAACTTCATCAACTAAACCGTAATGTAATTTTCTCTGAACGCGCTCTTCTTTGGAGAAGATCATATTATCTCTGAGATAGTCAAAACCAAATTCATTATTTGTACCATATGTGATATCGGCTTGATAAGCTTTTTTCTTTTCTTCGGTTGAAATATGAGATAAATTAATACCAACTTCAAGTCCTAAGAAGTTATAAATTTGACCCATCCATTCTGCATCTCGTTTTGCGAGATAATCATTTACTGTGATGACATGAACACCTTTACCTTCAAGCGCATTGAGGTAAGCTGGTAATGTTGCAACAAGTGTCTTACCTTCACCTGTTCGCATTTCTGAAATTTTTCCATCTTGAAGCGCCATGCCACCAATAAGTTGTACATCAAAGTGTCGCATCTCTAATACACGTTGACTTGCCTCTCTAACTATTGCAAAAACTTCAACTAATAAATCATCAAGCTTTTGTCCTTCACTCAGACGCTTTTTAAATTCTGAAGTTTTAGCTTTTAAGGCTGCATCACTAAGTTTTTTAGTTGCATCTTCTAGTGAATTTATTTGCTGAACTTTTTTTCCATACTCTTTAAGGAGTCTGTCGTTTCTACTTCCAAATAAATTCTTTATAATGGTCTTAAACATAATATAAATATTCTTAATCGAAATAGTTTGAAATAATTAATTTTGAAGATATTTGCGAGGATCCAAAGATGCACCATTCATTCTAATTTCGTAATGAAGATGAGATCCTGTCGATCTTCCAGTATTACCAACCAATGCGATAACCTGATTCTTTTTAATACGCTCGCCTTCTTTAACTAGCAATTTAGATGCATGTGCATATCGGGTTTCAAGACCAGACCCATGAGAAATACGAACCATATTGCCATATTCGGGTGACATTTCTGTTGATATGACAAAGCCTGCAGCAGTCGCTTTAATCGGCTGACCAACTTCTGCACTAAAATCTAACCCTTCATGAAACGCTCTGACACCCAAGAAAGGATCTATTCTCCAACCATAGCTTGATGAATTAAACGGCGTATTTAGTGGAGAAGCACTGGGAAGAGTATCTCTAAGAACACTTTGTTTTAGATAAATGGATTCTAAATAATTGTAGTATTCTTCATGCCTTTCAATATCAAGGGTTAATTGATCAATAAATGATTGAAGTTCAGATTCAGACAAGTTCTTTTCAGGAATAAATGGCCCTCCTTGACTAGCTGATTTGCCTTGTGATGGCTTGGGTATTTTTTCGTTCGATTTAAATTTTTCTTTAGCAAACTTTTGAAGTTTCTCAGCTTGATTATCTATACGCATCAATCGAGCTTGAAGTTCACCAATTTGGACTGCATAAATATCTAAATTCTTTTGAAAGCTTCCTAAATTAAAATCAAGCTTAAGGTTGATTAATGATTTCTTTTCTTCAATACCCCCGTTATATTTTGAATCTAGCCAGTTAATGGCTTGAATAAGTGTAATAAAAAATAGAAAAACTATGGCTATAAAAGTCACTAAATGGATACTTTTAGGCTTTGATGTGCTGTTTGTTACAAAGATAATTCGCATTGAACTCTAAAATTTAGCTTAAATAATAGATAATTATAACTTATGAAGCCCGTGAATAAGCTTTTGGAAAGTGAAGTATTTTCCTTGATCAGGGAGAAAAATCGTTCTATCTCTAATTATCAGAAACTATGGTCCATCAAAGCTCCAAGTAAATTAGCTCCTTTATCACATGTCGGTGGAATTCGAGACGATGTTTTGATTGTTTATGCTGAAAATAGCGGTATTGCAAGTAAATTAAAATTTATTGAATCAACTCTCATCAAGGTTTTAAATGAAGGCATTCAAAAAGAAATACCTTATGCTAGTCCAATAAAATCCCTAAAAATTAAATTACTGATTAAAAATTCTAAAGCAATCTCTCCTCGCACGAAAAGCTTTCCTTCTCGAGCTAAATCTGCTTTAGAAAATCTACTAAACAATCTCGAAGACTCTCCTTTAAGGCATCACCTCATTAACCTGATTAAACATCAATCAAATAATGACTGAAGTAATTATACTTTTCCTCGCTGGAAGCCTTGTCGGAACTTTATCAGGACTCCTTGGTATTGGCGGAGGTCTCATCATTGTTCCGCTTCTCACATTTGTCTTAATCTATTTTCATCAAGTCACTTTTGATCAAGCAATGCTAATGGCTATTGGAACTTCACTTATCTCTATTATTTTTACGGGGGGAGTATCGAGTTTCTTTCATACAAAACAAAACAATATGAATTGGTCGATAGCGACCCATTATATCCCGGGGGTTTTCTTGGGTTCATTCACTATGGCTTTTATTTTACCTCACTTAAATATCTTATTCATTAAACATACTTTTATTGCTTATACTTTTCTTACTGCCTATAAAATTTTTAAAGAACCTAAATTCAAATCTTTAATTGAATTACCGTCCGTTTTTTTTGCAAATCTTTATGGATTCACGATTGCTTCTATTTCCACCATCATTGGGATTGGGGGTGGAACTATGTTTGTACCTTATTTTATTTACCATAAAGTTAATCCACGACTTGCTGTCGGACTCTCAAGCTCCTTGGGGATATTTATTGGTTTAGGTGCTTCATTTGGATTTATCAAAAATGGCTTCGATGTTGGAGAGTTTCCTAAATTAAGCATTGGCTTCATCTATCTGCCTGGTCTTTTTCTATTGACATCCTCGAGTCTTATTTTTGCAGGATTCGCGACAAAATGGATTCATCAAATTTCTGTTTTATCATTAAAGCGAATATTCGTCTGCTTATTATTTTTAATTGGCTTGTCAATGCTTTTCTCAGGATAATAGGTAATTAAAATATCTAGTTTTGTATTTAAAAACTTATTGAATGTGATAATTTATCGTATAATTTTTTCACTTTAAGATTTCCAAATATAGGAGCATGTATGTCAGAACTGAACCTTATTATTGGCGCAGCCCTCTTAGCAATTCTTTATGGTGCAGTCATGAGCGCTTGGATATTTAAACTTCCCTCAGGTAATTCAAAAATGCAGCTAATTGCCCTTGCCATTGAAGAAGGTGCCAAGGCTTATCTTGCAAGACAATACAAAGCGATATCGATAGTAGGTATTCTTTTAACGATTCTCATTGGTATTTTTATATCTAAAGATACTGCATTAGGTTTTGTTATCGGGGCGCTTCTCTCAGGTGTATGCGGATTTATCGGTATGAATGTATCTGTCAAAGCAAATGTAAGAACTGCTCAAGCCGCTACGAATGGGATTGTGCCAGCACTTGATGTCGCTTTTAAAGGGGGGGCTATTACAGGGTTATTAGTTGTTGGCTTAGGTCTTCTTGGTGTCACAGGTTTTTATATATACTTAGGTGGTACTAAAGCAACTAATTTAAATCCTCTGATTGGCCTTGCTTTTGGGTCATCACTTATTTCAATTTTTGCGCGTTTAGGGGGTGGCATCTTTACAAAGGGTGCTGATGTAGGGGCTGATTTAGTTGGTAAAGTAGAAGCAGGTATTCCAGAAGATGACCCAAGAAATCCTGCTGTAATTGCAGATAATGTGGGTGATAATGTGGGTGACTGTGCAGGTATGGCAGCAGATTTATTCGAAACTTATGCGGTAACTTTAATTGCGACCATGTTGCTCGGTGGGCTCATAATTACAAATAACGATGCTCGTGGCATTCTTTATCCTCTCCTTTTAGGCGCAGCTTCTATTTTGACATCAATTATAGGATGCTTCTTTGTGAGAGCGACACCTAAGATGAAAAATGTTATGCCAGCTTTATATAAAGGCCTTATCGTAGCAGGTGGACTTTCACTTTTCGCTTTTTACTATATTACAAACTTTGTTTTCCCTGAGGGGGTTTCAATACAGAATGTAAATGTGTCTTCAATGGCTTTGTTCCAAGCATGCATTGTAGGCTTGGTATTAACAGCAGCTTTAGTATGGATTACAGAATACTACACAGGCACTGATTACGAACCTGTAAGACATGTGGCACGTGCTTCAAAAACAGGCCATGCAACAAATATCATTGCAGGCATCGGTATCTCAATGAAATCTACAGCTTTACCAGTTATCTCTGTTTGTATTGCAATTTTTGTTTCGCATCAGCTCGCAGGTCTTTATGGTGTTGCAATTGCCGCTACATCCATGTTGAGTATGGCTGGTATTATCGTTGCCTTGGATGCATATGGCCCAATTACTGATAATGCAGGTGGCATTGCAGAAATGGCTGGATTACCAAAGAGTGTTCGTGATGTTACAGATCCATTAGACGCAGTTGGTAACACAACTAAAGCGGTCACTAAAGGTTATGCAATTGGATCAGCAGGTCTTGCAGCACTTGTGCTTTTTGCAGATTACACACATAAATTAGAGTCTGTAGGTATTGCAACCTCCTTCGATTTAAGTGACCCATTGGTTATTATTGGCTTAATTATTGGTGGCCTTATTCCCTACCTTTTTGCTGCGATGGCTATGGAAGCAGTTGGAAGAGCTGCAGGTGCGGTCGTAGAAGAAGTCAGACGTCAATTTAGAACAATCAAAGGCATAATGACTGGTAAAGGCAAGCCCGATTATGCGCGAGCTGTTGACATGTTAACAACAGCTGCCATTAAAGAAATGATTATTCCTTCTCTACTTCCTGTAGCAGTTCCCATTGTAGTAGGCTTATCTCTAGGGCCTAAAGCCTTAGGAGGTCTCCTTATGGGTACCATTGTGACAGGTTTATTTGTAGCAATCTCAATGTGCACAGGTGGTGGTGCTTGGGATAATGCGAAGAAATATATTGAAGATGGCAATCATGGTGGTAAAGGTTCAGAGGCTCATAAAGCAGCTGTTACAGGTGACACTGTTGGTGATCCTTATAAAGATACTGCTGGCCCTGCCATTAACCCACTTATTAAAATTATTAATATTGTGGCACTTCTTATTGTGCCTCTTCTTTGATTTTAATGAATAAAAAGGTCACCTAAAAGGCACCTTTTTCTGCTCTCAATTAATTATTTTTTAATATCGTGGCCTGTAAGTTTTTTGAAGGCCTCTAAATATTTCTGACTTGTTTTTATAATGACATCCTCTGGTAAAGAGGGTGGTGGTGGTGTTTTATTCCAACCAATGCTTTCTAACCAATCCCTAATAAATTGTTTGTCAAAACTTGGTTGAGGTACACCTTCGCGATATTGATCCAATGGCCAAAAACGAGAAGAGTCTGGCGTTAATATTTCATCAATAAGTACTAAATTATTTACTTCATCTAAGCCAAATTCAAATTTGGTATCCGCAATAATAATACCTTTTGTAACTGCAAACGCCGAGGCTTCTTGATATAACTTAATACTTATTTCTTTAATGCGAGATGTAATCTCTTTCCCAATACGAGTTTCGCATTCTTCGTATGAAATATTTTCATCATGCTGTCCAAAAGCTTCTTTACTAGAAGGTGTAAAGATAGGCTCACTTAATTTTGCAGATTCTCTTAAATCTTGAGGAAGTTTCATACCACAAATACTTTGTGTCTTTTGATAATCTTTCCAGCCACTACCTGACAAATACCCTCGTACAATGGCTTCAACAGGAAGTGCTTTTAATTTGTGTACCACAGTAGCGCGATCTTTTACTTGAGCGACCTCGTTATTGGCAACCACACTCTCAGGTGTAATACCTGATAAATGATTTTTAATTACAAAGGAAAGTTTATGAAACCAAAAATCAGCCATTTGTGTGAGAACAAATCCTTTTAAAGGAATAGGTTCATTCATCACAACATCGAATGCAGATAATCGATCTGTGGTCACAATCAAAAGATATTTTTCATCAATCTTATATATATCTCTCACCTTTCCTTTATGAAGTAAAGGAAGGCTCTTGATGGATGTTTCTATCAACTCTTTTTCATCCATTTAAAATCTTCTTTCTAAAATTTCAATCGCAGGAAGTTTTTTACCTTCTACAAACTCCAAAAATGCACCACCTGCAGTTGAAATATATGAAATATCTTTTGCAACATTAAATTTTTCTATTGCAGCAATCGTATCACCACCACCTGCGAGTGAAAATGCTACTGAATTTGCGATCGCATTTGTCATTATTTCAGTTCCCTTTGCAAACTGATCAAATTCAAATAATCCGATAGGACCATTCCATATAATAGTTTTAGCATTTTGGATACATTTCACAATCTCGCCAACTGATTCTCTACCTAGATCAAAAATCATGTCATCTTTATCAACGTCTTTAATATTTTTTGTAACGGCAGTTTCATTGGCATCAAACTTTTTACCACAAACGACATCTGAAATTTTAGGCAATAAAGCACCACGTTTTTTTAATTTATCTATAATTTTTTTAGCTACTGGTACAAGATCTTTTTCATACTTGGAATTACCTATATCTAAGTCCATAGCTTTAATAAATGTATTCGCAATACCACCGCCTACAATGAGCTGATCCACTTTGTCAGATAAAGTATCTAATATAGTTAATTTAGAGGAAATCTTAACTCCTCCTACAATAGCGATCATAGGTCTTAGAGGATCTAATAAGGCTTTTTCAAGCGCTTCTAATTCAGCTAAAAATAAGATACCTGCACATGCAATGTCGGCATATTGAGCAATACCATAAGTAGAAGCTTCTTTACGATGGGCTGTTCCAAAGGCATCCATCACAAAAATATCTGTGAGTGAAGCATATTTTTTTGCTAATACTTCATCATTATGTTTTTCACCAATATTAAATCGACAATTTTCTAAAATGAATAATTGGCCTGGTGAAGTATCAAAAGGAGAATTGACCCAATCTGAAACAAGATGAGTAGGATATTTAAGATGATTTTTAAAAAAATCAACAACAGGCTTAAGTGAATAATTACTGTCATATTTTCCTTCTTCTGGTCTACCTAAATGCGATGCCACCATAACACTGGCCCCTTTTTGAAGAGCAAATTCAATGGTTGGAATAGACGCTAGAATTCTTTTATGAGATGTAATTTTGCCGTCTTGAATAGGCACATTCAAGTCAGATCTAATAAAAACTTTTTTATCTTTAATATTTAAATCAACTAATCTTCTTATATTCATTAATCAGTTATTATTTATTTGGCTGACATCATAGCTAAAGCTGTGTCGAGCATACGGCAGCCAAAACCCCATTCATTGTCATACCACGCAAAGACTTTGACAAGTAATCCATTCTCACTAACTTTAGTTAAGCTTCCATCAAAATGTGAAGATGCTTCGCTATGATTAAAATCAACTGAGACTAAGGGCTCTTCATTGTAAATTAATATCCCTTTTAAACTTCCTTCATTAGCTGCTTTTTTGATGATCTGATTTATCTCCTCTTTTGAAGTAGCTTTTTTCACCGTCAATGTAAGATCAATTAATGACACATTTAATGTTGGAACTCTAATAGCAATACCATCAAATTTACCTTTGAGTTCAGGAATCACTAAACCAATAGCTTCTGCTGCACCGGTATTCGTTGGTATCATAGAAGAAGAAGCTGATCGAGCTCTTCTCAAATCTTTATGAAAGTGATCATTTAAATACTGATCGTTAGTATATGAATGAATAGTAGTCATTAATCCACTTACAATTCCTAATTTATCTTGTAAAGGTTTTACAATAGGTGCCAGTCCATTTGTTGTACAAGATGCGTTTGAAATTACTATGTCAGATGATTTTAAAATGTGATGATTCACTCCATAAACAATAGTTGCGTCAACATCTTTGCCTGCAGGTGCTGAGATAAGAACTTTTTTTGCACCTTGCTTTATATGAACCATTGATGACTCTTTACTGGTAAAAGACCCTGTACATTCCATCACAATATCTACATTCAATTTACCCCATGGTAACTCTGCAGGATTCCTCGTACTATAAAATTTAATAACATCACTGTTCACGATAATTTCATCATCATTCGTTTTAATATCTGCATTAAATTTTCCATGCGCACTATCATATTTTAATAAATGGGCATTAGATGCTGCATCACCGCGACTGGCATTAATGGCAACCACTTTAATATCTTGACGATTCAATTCATAAATTGCTCTTAATATTAACCGGCCTATTCTTCCAAAGCCTGTGATTGCTATATTGACTACCATAAAGATTTCCTCAGTAAAAAATAAGGCATCTCAAATTTGAGATGCCTTATTAAGCTTACTCAATAATAATTACAGAATTGATTTAACAGTTGTGACCACATTTTCTACTGTAAATCCAAAATGTTTAAATAACGCACCACCAGGTGCTGACTCACCAAATGTATCAATACCCACAGCTGCGCCGTCTAGACCAATATATTTCCTCCAGAAATCGGTCACACCCGCTTCAATCGATACGCGTTTGACACCTTTAGTTAAAACACTATCTTTATATGCTTGATCTTGACGATCAAATACATTGGTTGATGGCATAGAGACTACGCGTGCTTTAATGTTTTGTTCTTTTAAAGCAACTTGTGACTTCAATGCAAGGTCCACCTCTGAACCAGTCGCAATAATTATTACATCAGACTTACCACCTTCTGCTTCTATTAATACATAACCGCCTTTACGAATTGAATCGATTTGCGCATCAGTTCTTTTTGTAAATGAAGTATTTTGTCGGCTTAAAACTAAGCTGGTTGGATTATGTGCACTTTCAACAGCCACTACCCATGCTACTGCTGTTTCAGTTGAATCCGCTGGTCTCCATACATCCATTCTAGGAATATAGCGAAGGCCTGATGTCGTTTCAACAGGTTGGTGTGTTGGTCCATCCTCACCTTGACCAATCGAATCATGTGTTAAAACATAAATTACTCTTTGTTTCATGAGTGCTGACATTCTCATAGCATTTCTCATATAATCTGTGAACATATGGAACGTACCACCAAATGGAAGTAAGCCGCCATGAAGCGTCATACCATTCATAATAGCCGCCATACCAAATTCGCGCACACCATAGGAAATATAATTTCCTGGAGTTTTACCGCTCACGTGTTGAAATAATGAACAGCTTGTTAAATTAGAGCCTGTTAAGTCTGCTGAACCGCCCACAAACTCAGGCAAGATTGGTGCAAGCGCTGTAATGGCATTTTGTGAAGCTTTTCGTGTTGCTAATACCTCGCCTTTTTCATTAACTGATTTAATCATCGCATCTGTGGTTGCTTTCCAATTTTTGGGAAGGTCACCCTTCATGCGACGGTTAAATTCAGCTGCTAATTCTGGAAATTCTTTTTCATAAGCTGCAAACTTTATATCCCATGCTGCTTCAGATTTAGCACCTTTATCTTTCGCACTCCAGCCTGCGTAAATATCTTCAGGAATTACAAAAGGGTCATGTTTCCAACCAATCACTTCTCTCGTAGCTGCAACTTCAGTTTCACCCAAAGCTGAACCATGGCAATCATGTGATCCAGATTTGTTTGGTGAGCCTTTACCAATAATAGTTTTACAACAAATTAAAGATGGTTTGTCAGTTACTTTTTTAGCTACTTCAACTGATTTATTGATTGCTTCAAAATCATGGCCATCTACATTTGAAATCACATGCCAACCATAAGATTCAAAACGTTTCGCTGTATCGTCTGTATACCAGGCTTCAATGTGGCCATCGATAGAAATACCGTTGTCGTCCCAAAATGCGATTAGATTACCGAGTCCCCATGTACCTGCCAGTGCGCATGCTTCATGTGAAACGCCTTCCATCATGCAACCGTCGCCTAAGAATACATATGTGTGGTGATCTACAATTTTATGATTAGGTTTGTTAAATTGGTTGGCGAGTAATTTTTCTGCCATCGCAAAACCTACTGCATTACTAATACCTTGACCTAATGGTCCTGTTGTTGTTTCAACGCCTGGCGCATAACTATATTCTGGGTGGCCTGCACATTTAGAATGAAGTTGACGGAATGTTTTAATTTCATCCATGGGTAAATCATAGCCTGTAAGATGTAAGAGTGAATAAATCAACATGGATCCATGGCCATTTGAAAGAATAAAACGATCACGATTAGCCCAATTTGGATTTTTAGGGTTATGTTGTAGATGATGATTCCATAAAACCTCAGCAATTTCTGCCATACCCATTGGTGCACCTGGGTGTCCTGAGTTTGCTTTTTGAACCGCATCCATTGATAAAGCACGAATTGCGTTAGCTAAATCTTGACGTGTTGCCATTATTGCCTCCCGAAATTGATAGCAATACAAAAATTTTTAAGTATTTGGCTACTAAATGTAAAGTTAAAAAATTGATGTTATTTATAGCTAAATTATTGCTTAAATACCCCTTTTCAGCAAGGCGAATAGGGTCTTTTTGCCTCTTGAGTATTTAAACTAATTGCTTTTCATTCTCGCCATTTAATGGAGCAACCAATACTTGATTTTTGCTCAAGGGGTCCTTTTTGAGTCTCACCAATAAGCTTCATCGCCTCATATAAATCTCGCGTATTGTTTAGTGGAGGCTCTCCACGACCTGTTGCATCAAAACGCCCTCGATATTGCAATTCTAAATTGCGATTAAATCCAAAAAAATCAGGCGTACAAATAGCATTATAAGATCTTGCTATTTCTTGATTCTCATCGATCACGTAGGGAAAAGAAAACTGATATTGATGCGCAATCAGTTTCATATTTTCAAATGAATCTTCGGGATAATTCACAGGGTCATTACTCTGAATAGCGATCGTTTCAATACCCAGATCTTTTAAAGCTCGAACATCATGGATAAGTCTTGGTAATATAGCTTTCACATAAGGACAGTGATTACATATAAACATCACTAGTAAAGCATTATTGCCTTTTGATTTTTCTAAATGCCAAAATGTGCCATCAACACCTTGTAAATTGAAATCAACAGCTTTCCAACCAAAATCGCAAAGCGGGGTATTTAAACTAGCCATGTTTTATGCCTTAATATAGCTTACCTATTGAATAGAATTGACTATGGAAGAGAATCGATTTTACCACTCCGAAAACCTAGAACTCAAACATGTTGTTGAGTTAGGCGCTCAAACACATATTCACGCCACGAAAGTTTTAAAGTTAAAAGCAGGGGATCAATTTGCTCTTTTTAACGGTGATGGGTTTGATTATGTCGCAAAAGTGATTGAAGTGTCCAAACATAAAACATGCGTTGAAATTATTGATAAGTATGAAGTTAATCATGAATCGCCTTTAAAGATAACACTCGCACAAGGTCTTGCGGTAGGGGAAAAAATGGACTGGATTATTCAAAAATCCGCAGAGCTCGGCATTCAATTTATACAACCCCTATTGACTGAGCGATCGATTATTAAACTCGATCGTGAAAGAGCAGATAAAAAACTTGAGCACTGGAGAGCGGTGGCTATATCAGCGTGTGAGCAAACTGGGCGAAGTTCTATTCCAGATATTTTAAGCCCGCTCAACTTAACCCAATGGTTAGGTGATCAAAATCAAAAAATAGATAGCTTGAAGCTAATCCTCACGCCATCAAAAGCACAAAATATAAATCACTTAAAAAAACCTTTTTCTTCTATTGTCTTTATGGTGGGGCCTGAGGGCGGGTTTTCAGAAAAAGAAATGGCATTAGCTTTAAATAGTGCCTTTATACCGGTGAATATTGGTCAAAGAATATTAAGAACAGAAACAGCCCCTATAGTTGCCCTTTCTATTATGCAAAATTTATGGGGTGATTTTGCATAAAACGCAAAAATTTTAATAATTTTATTAAAAATACATATATAATATGCATTTTAAGCAAATTATTACCTTATGTCACTTGGCGAAGCAATCAGAAAAAGAAGGAAGTCTTTAGGGTTGACCTTGCAGGTTATAGCAAAAAAAATTGCTAGCGACCCTGGTAATCTTTCTAGAATAGAAAGAGGCACTCAAAATGTCAGCGAAGCGCAACTAATAAAAATTTGTGAGGTACTTAACTGCTCGCCCTCTAGTCTTTTTCAACATAATGCTTCGTCCAATCCGATTCAAAAATTAGACAGCCAAACATTCGCAAGATGGTTTAGATTAGCTGCCCCCTTCATCAACACCTTCAGCAACAAAACATTTGTAATAGCTTTTGGGGGTGAACTCCTCAATGAAAATCAATTTATAGCGCTCTCTCATGACATTAATTTATTAACCTGCTTAAACGTCAAAATTGTGCTCGTGCATGGAGCAAGACCTCAAATTGATCAAAAACTCAAAGAAAAAAAAATTACAACTCAACTTATACAAAATGTTCGCGTGACTGACGATTTAGGTATGGAAGCTGTTAAAGAAGCCAATGGCCTCATTAGGATTAATATTGAATCAACACTTTCTTCAAGTCTTTTAAATTCACCCATGGCCGGAAGCGACATCAAAGTTTCAAGTGGAAACTTTATTACTGCAAAACCTTTAGGCGTCATTGATGGTGTTGATATGCAACATACAGGAGAAGTAAGAAAGATTGATAGTCCAGCCATTAAGAAAAAATTAGACAACAAAGAATTGGTAGTGATCTCACCGATTGGCTACTCACCGACAGGTGAAGTATTTAATCTTACGATGGAAGATGTGGCATTTAAAACTTCTATTGCATTAGAGGCTGATAAACTTATTCTCTTGATAGATTCCGATGGTATTTTTAATTTAAGAAATGAACTTCTGCACGAGATGACTTTAGAAAAAGTCGTTAATCTCTACAAAAGTATTGCAAAAAATAATCCAAAAAAACATGATCTCATCAATATTAATTCCAATGAGTTAGATCTTCTAGAAATTGCTATCAAAGCTTCCGAAGCTGGCATTCATAAAATTCATCTTATAAATAGACATATCGACGGTGCAATTCTTCAAGAATTATTTACCGACGAAGGTGTTGGAACAGTCATCACCGAAAAAGCACTCGATACAATTAGGTCAGCTAATCATAATGATGTCAAAGGTATTCACAAGCTGGTTAATCCTTTAGAGGCAGATGGATATCTTGTAAAAAGGGGTAAAGAAAGAATTGATCATGACATAGAAAATTTTTTTGTGATAGAACATGATAATAAAATTATCGGTTGTGCTGCTTTATACCCATACAACGATCATGTCGAATTTGCATGTTTTGCTATTAATAAAAATTATCAATCGAAAGGATTTGGCTCGAAACTTTATAATTATTGTGACAGAATGGCTCAAGAAAAAAAATTCAAGTATCTATTCGCCCTAACCACAAGGACTGAACACTGGTTCATTGAGAAAGGTTTTAAAGAAGAGAATATTCAAAAACTTCCTAAAAAAAGACTAGAGTCTTACTTGCCTCAAAGAAATTCAAAATTTTTTATTAAAAAGCTTTAAAATCTCAAAAAAACAATTAGGTATAAGAATGACTCATGACATAAAACCAGAACATAAAGCCAAAATATTAAGTGAGGCTTTGCCCTATATTAAAAAGTTCTTTGGTAAAACCATCGTTATTAAGTTCGGTGGGAACGCCATGGTCGACAAAAATTTAAAGCATTCTTTTGCGATTGATGTCGTACTTTTAAAGTTGGTAGGTATGAACCCAGTGGTCGTGCATGGTGGCGGCCCTCAAATCGAGGAACAGCTCGACAAATTAGGTAAAAAAGGTGAGTTTATTCAAGGTATGAGAGTAACCGATGCTGAAACAATGGATATTGTAGAAATGGTTTTAGGCGGACAAGTCAATAAAGAAATTGTAAATCTAATTAATAGGTATGGTGGAAAAGCTGTAGGTCTTACCGGTCAGGATGGAAATTTTATTCATGCCAAAAAACTTATTCTACAAAATAATGTAGATCCAAAAAATCCGATTGACCTAGGTCATGTGGGTGAGATTGCATCTATCAATCCTAGTATTATTAATTTTCTAGGTGAAGGGGATTTTATTCCTGTTATAGCCCCGATTGGCGTGGGAACAAACGGTGAAACTTACAATATCAATGCTGATCTTGTTGCTGGAAAATTATCTGAAGTCTTGAGCGCTGAAAAATTAATCATGCTTACCAATACGCCAGGCGTTCTTGATAAAAAGGGTTCACTCCTCACAGGATTAACACCCAATGAAATCGATCAACTTATTGAAGATGGAACTTTATCAGGGGGGATGCTTCCTAAAATAAGTTCAGCACTTGATGCTGCAAGAAGTGGTGTCAAAAATGTTCATATTATTGATGGGAAGGTTCAGCACGCTCTCTTATTAGAAGTATTAACCGATGAGGGTGTAGGCACTTTAATTAAGGCAAAATAATTGTCCAAAATTTGGATTTTTGATTTAGATGATACGTTGCATGACGCAAGTTCCAAAATATTCCCAGATATTAATAAATCTATGACTGACTATGTCAGTAATAAGCTTCATATCAGCCATGATGATGCTCATGCTCTTCGGGATCAATATTGGAGAGTCTATGGTGCTACATTAAAAGGCATGATAGACAATCATGGTGTTGATCCAAAAGAATTTTTACTCAAAACGCATAACGCAGATGAGCTATCAAAATTCGTAAAGCAATCACACGCGCTAAAGAATACTTTAAAAAAACTCAAAGGTAAAAAAATTATTTTTACAAATGCGCCACTTCATTATGCAATCGCAATCACTAAATCACTAAAAATTCAAAAATATTTTTCAACAATCTATAGCATTGAATCAACTAATTTTAATCCCAAACCATCGCTTCATGCATTTAGGAAAATTTTACGACGACTTGGAAAAAAACCCTATAAATGTGCGATGGTCGAAGACGATCTTACAAATCTAAAAACAGCTTGCAAAATAGGTATGAGGACAATTCTGGTATCCAAACTAAATAAAAAACCAATTTTTGTGCATAAGCGTATTTCGAAAATTACTCAATTAATTTAATAATGCTAGATTAGTTTCGTTAATGCTTTAAGACGCGCTGCATAAATTGCTTCTTTAATATCAAAACCACTCTTATTTTGACTTATTGAAGTTAGATTTAATTTATTAAGATGTCTTAAGTACTTTTTCATCTTTTTTAAAGTTATCGCTGCTGCTGTTGTTTTATTCATTTGACCTTTAATATAAGCCTCAAAGACTCTCATCACATCCAAAAGTGTATTTGGATTTCTAAATAAATCCATTTTGTAAATTAAATCTAGAATTTGATAAGACTTAAGTTTATTAATCTGCTTTAAGTCGTTTAGACTAGAAACTGTCCTCTCAGTTAATTTTTTTACAGCATTTGGGACAGCAAGCCTTGTGAAGACATTCTCTTGATACTTTATAGTCCCTTTTAAAGGATATGTATGTATAAAAAATATAGCTGCTTTAATATCTGTAGAATATTTTGACTTGGCTGCATATTCCAAGCTCCTCTTTATTGATTTTTTATGTTTCAAATAATTCATTTCTGGCAATAATAATTTGAGTGCACCACATCGGTGAAGTATGTCAAACATTAAGTATGATTTTTTTTCTAAAAATCCTACAGAGAGTTCATGCCAAATTCTCTCCGAAGCTACAGCTTCAATTTCTTTATTTTTTACAATTTGCTTTAGAATCTCTTCTGTTTTAGTGTGAATTTTGAACTCATTGAATCGAGCAGAAAATCGTGCGATACGAAAAATACGAATAGGGTCTTCAACAAAAGCAGGACTTACGTGACGTATAACTTTATTTTTAATATCCTTAATCCCATTAAAAGGATCAAAATACTTTCCTCTTTTATCTTTTGCAATAGCATTAATAGTGATGTCTCTTCGCTTAAGATCTTCCTCTAAAGTGACTTCTTTTGAAGCGTATACTTTAAAGCCCTTATAGCCTTTTGAAACTTTACGCTCTGTTCTTGCTAGCGCATACTCATGATGTGTTTTTGGATGTAAAAAAACTGGAAAATCTTTGCCTACAGGCTTATAACCTAATTGGACCATTTCTTCAGAGCTCGACCCTACCACTACATAATCCTTATCTTTCCCCGATAAACCCATGATCTGATCTCGAACTGCACCACCCACAAGATAAATTTTCATTTATCGACCAGATTTACTTCTATAAAGATTATATTTGGCTCTCATAGGAGGTGTATTTTTTTTACTCTTCAGGTAATGATCTAGTCTCCCAAGAACATTTCTATATGGGATTGTACGTTGAGTATTTACTACATTATCAACTTGCATAGATCTCCAATTATCCCGAGTTAATATCTTTATTGGCATCATTTCCATAATTAAGGCAAACATATATGAAAGCATTTTGTTCAGTGGGATAATGAGGCGTTTAAATTTTCCTGACTTAATAATAAGTCTAACAATCTCTTTAAGTGAATAAATATCAGGTCCACCTAAGTCATAAACTTTTCCATATGTCTTTTTATCAAAAATACTCTTAATGAGAACTTTTGATACATCCTCAATATAAATGGGTTGAAATTTAGATTGGGGAGATAAGAGAACTATAACTGGAAGCCACTTTACAAGTAACTTAAACATATTAATAAAATTATCTTTCGGCCCAAAAATAATAGAGGGTCTTAGTATAGTTAAATCTAAATCTATTTGTTTAAGTAATACAAACTCTCCTAGTGCTTTAGATTTCAGATATAAACTGGGTGCTTGAAGATTTGCCCCTAATGCACTGACATGAATTAATCGCTTAATACCACTGTCTTTTATTATTTTAGATAAATTACTCGGCCAAATATGGTGAATTTTATCAAAAGAATTTTTTTTAGATTGATGCAGAATACCTAAGAGGTTAATTACAACATCTACTTTTTTTAAATCTTTTTTTACTTGTGTCAGATCATGAAGATCTAAGTTAAATATTTGAATGTTAGGATTGACGGTACAAAATTTAATTTTTTCCTTGTTTCGAGAAAATAATTTTAGATAGAAATGAGACTGATTTAGGGCAAGGACAAGACTGGAGCCTAAAAAACCTGAAGCTCCAAAAATTGCAATCGTTTTTTTTGATTGAGCCACTTTAAAGTTAAAGCATTCTTATAATAAATATAAGAATAAATATTAATGTGATATTTGTTGTGAGTTTTAAATATTTAATATATTTTTTATTTTTTGTATTTAAGTATAAAAAAGTCAGTCCTACTAATATTGCTAGCAATAAAAATATACAAATTCTTAAAATATTCATTAGTAAACTCCACTCATTACGTGATTTAAAACACCTTTTTTAGAATTGATATAGCGCGATGCCAAATTTGATGTCCTAGAGTCTTGACTATCAAGACTAGTGAGACTCCAACATTGCTTATTAGAAAGTAATGCTAATAATAATTTATTATTTAATTCATGCCCTGACTTGAATGCTTTAAAATTTCCTATGATGGAATAACCTAACATATAAAGATCACCTACCGCATCAAGTATTTTATGTCGCACAAACTCATCGTTATACCTCAACCCTTCTGTATTAATAATTTTATACTCATCCAATACAATTGCATTATCAAGTGATCCTCCCCTCGCCAATCCATGAGATCTGAGGTATTCAACTTCTTGCATAAATCCAAATGTCCGTGCACGACTAATTTCTGTGATATAGGATTCCTCATAAAAATCTAATGCAACTGTATTCGTCGATATATCAAATGCAGGGTGAGGAAAGTCGATTGTAAAATCAACTTTAAACCCCTCATAAGGTTCTAATCTCGCCCATTTATCTTTATCTTTAACTTCAATGATATCGTTAATCAATACAAATTTTTTTGCAGCGCTCTGTTCTCTAATTTGTGCTGTTTGAAGAAGATAAATGAAAGGTATGGAGCTTCCATCCATAATAGGGACTTCGGAACCATTTAATTCAATAATAATATTATCAATACCTATGGCAGATAATGCAGACATTAAATGTTCAACTGTAGCTACACGAGAAGCTTCTTGCCCAATAGCTGAGCACATCTTAGTGTCTTTAACTGCGTCAGGACTTACTTTAACTTCGTTAATTTTATTTTGATCTACTCTTCTAAAGATAATTCCCTGATCTTCTTCGGCAGGCCTAAGTGTCATGGTCACTTTTTCTCCATTATGAAGGCCTACACCTGAAGTCTGAACAGACTTTTCAATAGTTCTTTGTTTGATCATTAAATACTTATTCTCCTTTTTTTCTCAAGAAAGCAGGAATATCATATTCTTCCATTCCTGACATTTTCATAATTTCAACCTGCGCTCTATTCTCATTAGAACTGAATACATCAGGGTCATCATCAGAAGGTGGCTCATCTTGAGCGAAAGTTGGTTTATTTTGTAAAATTGATTTAGTCTCTAGACGTTGCATTCTTTGTTTTACATTTTGAGCTAAACCTGTTGCGACAACAGTCACTCGAATCGAATCTCCCATCGCTTCATCAATAACGTTACCAACAATTACAGTAGCATCAATTGCTGCAAACTGTTTAATTGTCTCCATCACTTCATGGTACTCCTTAAGTGTAAATTTACTATTTGCTGAGATATTCACTAAAATACCTCGCGCGTTCACTAAATTAACATCCTCTAGGAGTGGGCTTGCAACTGCAGACTGAGATGCTTTAAATGCACGATGTTCACCTTGAGCTTCACCAGAACCAATCATTGCCATACCCATTTCACCCATCACTGTCCTCACATCAGCAAAGTCAACATTCACTAAACCTGGGCTATTAATAATTTCTGAAATACCAGAAACCGCATTATGCAATACGCCATTGGCCGCATTAAAAGCCTCTAGAAATGGAATATTTTCTCCCAAGACTTCCAGTAATTTTTCATTTGGAATGACAATTAAAGAATCCACATACTGAACTAATTCATTGATACCATCAGATGCAATAGATGTTCTTTTACCTTCAAATAAGAAAGGTTTGGTCACAACTGCAATAGTTAAAATACCTAATTCTTTTGCAATTTGAGCAATCACAGGTGCGGCACCTGTTCCAGTTCCACCCCCCATGCCTGCGGCGATAAATAACATATCTGAATCTTTAATAGCACTAATAATTTTTTCTTTATCATCAATCGCTGCTTGTTTGCCGATTTCGGGCTTTGCCCCAGCACCTAGTCCTTTAGTAATTGATTGACCAATTTGTAATATATGACTAGCACGACTTTTTTTCAGTGCTTGCATATCCGTATTAGCACAGATGAATTCAACGCCCATTAAATTCTTATCGATCATATGATCAACAGCATTACCTCCACACCCACCAACACCAATGACTTTTATGATGGCATTTTGTGACTTACTATCAATGACTTCAAACATATCCCATCTCCAAGAATTAAAAGTTACCTTTAAACCAATTCTGCATTTTCATAAAGATTTGATTTATTGAATTGCCAGCAATTTTATTCATCTTTTCTTTTTCTATTTGTTCCTTGCCCATGAGTAACAACCCAATACCAGTTGAGTATCTAGGATTATCAACAACCTCAGATAAACCACCGATATTCCTCGGGGTGCCAATTCTAACTGGCATTCTAAATACACTTTCACCAAGATTAACCATACCTCTCATTAAGGATGACCCTCCTGTGATTACAATGCCAGAAGCTATCATATCTTCCATACCACTTCGTTTCAACTCACTTGAAATAAGTTTATAAAGCTCCGTTAATCGAGGTTCAATGACTTCTGCTAATGAAAGTGTTGAAATAATTTTAGACTCTTTACCATCTACGACTGGAATTTCAATTTGCTCTGAAGTGGAAGCCAAACTTCTTGCCGCATAACCATGCTTAATTTTTATCTCCTCAGCTGACGGTAATGGAGTTCTGAAAGCTACTGCAATATCGTTATTAATCTGATCACCAGCAATCGGAATTACTGCTGTATGTCGAATAGATCCATGTCTCAATACTGCAATATCAGTTGTACCCCCACCAATATCGACTAAACACACACCTAATTCTTTTTCATCATCTGTGAGGACTGCCATACCTGAAGCTATCGGTTGTAGGACTAATTCAGAAACTTCAATACCGCAGCGTTTGATACATTTCACAATATTTTGAGCAGCTGCAATAGCGCCAGTTACAATATGAACTTTCACTTCTAATCTCATTCCACTCATACCAAGAGGCTGCCTTACGTCTTCCTGACCATCAATCACATATTCCTGTGTCAAAATATGAAGTACTTGTTGATCGTTCGGAAGAGTAATAGCGCGCGCAGTTTCAATGACTTTTTCAACATCTAATTGCGAGACTTCAGCATCTTTAATCTTAACCATGCCAGTTGAATTGATACTTTTAATATGGCTACCTGCAATACCGGTATAGACATCAGTGATTTTACAATTCGCCATTAGCTCAGCTTCTTCAATCGCCCTTTGAATGGCTTCCATAGTGGAGTCAATGTTAATAACTACTCCTTTTTTTAATCCTTTTGAGCTATGCTGCCCTAATCCAATAATATTCAATAAGCCATCTGGTTGTAACTCGGCCACAATAGCCACAATTTTTGATGTGCCAATATCTAGTCCAATGATGAGCTTCTTTTCTTCTTTTTGATTCATCATATAAATGGCCTCACACTACTATCTATTTTTTTTGTAGGTTCATTAGATTTTTTAATAGCAAAACCATTGGGGTATCTTAAGTCAGCAGAACCAATTCTTTTCACAGAAGCTAAAACATTGTCATATTGAGATACAAAGCGAGAGAGATTTTCTTCGATATAATCTTTACTTAAGATAATTTTCATATTATCAGTCGTTCTGACTTCCCAAGTGTAACGTGGAAAAAGAAGTACTTGAGCAATTTTTAATTGTTTTTTATCTAAAATACTTTGCATTTTTTTATACTCAAATGCTATATAGCTCTCTGTACCTTCCGGGCCAAAAAATAGTGGTAAATCTTCGTCAGACGCCCCATGAAAAATTTCTCCATTTTCATTCACTAAGCCAATTGAGCCCCATCTTCCTATCGCTTGGTGCTCTTCAACAAAAACTTCTAATCGATCTGGCCAAACTCTTCTTACACTTACATTTCTAATCCAAGGTAATTTCATAAAAGCTTCCTTGGTACTATATAAATCTACAGAAAAAAAGTTACCTATAACAAATCGATCTGAAATCATACTGATTTGATCTTCATCAAGATGTTGATGATGACCTATAACCTTAATTTCTCTAATGGGAAATTTAGCAAAATTTATAAATTGATAGCTTAATAAAAAAAGAATCAAAATAATATTGAGTAAAAATACTATATTACTTAGCCAATAGATTTTTAAATAGCTATTTAACATCTGCAGTTTGTAATATTCCTAAAACTAATTGATCAAAATTGATACCCATCTCTTTTGCAGCCATGGGAACCAGGCTGTGACTTGTCATTCCAGGGATGGTGTTTACTTCAATAAAATAGTGATGACCTTTTTTATCCATCACAAAATCTACGCGACCCCAACTAGAACATCCGATAGCTTTGAAAGCTTCCAAAGCTTCTTCCGCTATCAGAGCTTCCTTAATTTTTTCTATGCCCGATGGACAAATATATTGCGTATCATCTTTAAGGTATTTAGCTTCATAGTCATAAAACTCATTACTAGGTTTAATTTTAATGATAGGTAAAGTTGTATCATTTAGTATACCCACCGTATACTCTTCACCGTCCACAAATTTTTCAGCAATCACATTTGAATCAATTTTTTGTATCTTTAAAAAAGCTTCTTGATACTGATGTTCGTTTTTAATCTTATCAATTCCAATACTTGAACCTTCATTAGAGGCCTTCATAAAAAAAGGTGATCCAATTAAATTTATGATATCTATATAAGTCATTTCCCCACTCACTTGTGAAAAGTCTGGTGTTGAAATATTAAGTGAACGCCATAATAATTTTGTTTTCAGCTTGTCTATACCAATTGCTGAGCTTGCAGAATCGCTTCCAGTATAAGCAACATTTTTTGACTTTAAAAAAGCTTGTATTGAGCCATCTTCTCCCCCTCGTCCATGAAGGACTATAAAAGCTCGGTCATAAGTTTTTATTTCTTCAATATCTCTATCTGATGGGTCGAAAGCCTCAGCATGAACTCCTAATCGTTTCAAAGCATGAAATACAGCATCCCCACTTAAAAGTGAAATAGCTCTTTCATTGGAATCGCCTCCCATAAGTACAGCAACTTTTCCAAAATCAGGTATCAACTTAAAAAATCTCCTAAGATTTTAACTTCTCTCTCAAGCTTAATGCCTTTTTTTCTAAATACTTCAGACTCAATATGATCAATAATACTTTCAATATCTTTTGCGGTTGCATCTCCTAAATTGATAATAAAATTAGCATGTTTATCTGATACCTCAGCATTACCAACTCTGAAGCCTTTTAATCCACACTCTTCAATGAGTTGAGCTGCGAAAGTATCTTTTGGATTTCTAAATGTTGAACCTGCAGTAGGCCAATTAAGAGGCTGAGTTCTTTTTCTATGATTTAAATACTCCTTTATCTTACTTTCTGAATCAGCCAATATATCTCTCTTAAAATTAAACCAAGCACCTACAAACCATTCATTAAATTTTGGCTTAACCACTTCACGATAAGAAATCGAAAACTCATTTTTTAATCTTAAAGCTATATTGCCTTCTTCATCGATCATATTAACTTTAGTAACGTAATTCCATGTTTCAGAACCGTAACACCCAGAATTCATTGCCAAGGCGCCTCCAATTGTTCCTGGTATACCTGCAAAAAATTCTCCCCCAACAAAATGTTCTTTAGCAAGATTTTTTGCGATCTTTGCACATGAAATTCCTGCTTCTACATAAACACTATCGTCAGTGATATGAATCTCGTTTAAAGCTGCATACATTACAATAACTGTTCCCCGAATGCCGCCATCTCTTACTAAAATATTTGATCCCAATCCTATAAAAGTTAGGGGCTTAAGATATTGCTCTTTTTTTAAAAAATTTTTTAAATCTTCTAGATTTTTAGGAACAAATAAAGTATCTGCAGCACCTCCTACACGCCAACTATTATATTTATTTAATGATTCATTTTTTAAAATTAATATATTTTTCATGAATTCACAATATTTAATATATCCTGAGTCACTCTTGCTATTGATCCTGCACCCATTACAATTAAAATCGAATCTTGATCAATATGTTGAAGTGCTTTTTTAGCCAAATCTGCAATATCTTTTTCGAGGGATACTTTACTTAAAACTGTATTCATACTATCCATCATAGTCAGAGAGCTAACACCCGGAATCACTTTCTCTCCAGCGGAATAAATATCTGTGAGAAGGACTTTATCTGCCTTAAGAAGTACTCGAATAAATTCATCAAAAAGGTCTCTTGTTCTGGTATAGCGATGGGGTTGAAAAATAAGATAGATTGATTTCCCTGGGTAAGCATCTCTCGCTGCATCCAGCACTGCCTCAATTTCAACAGGATGATGTCCATAGTCATCCACTAAAGTAAAATTTTTTTCATCAAACTTTAAATCTTTATAAATTTCAAATCTTCGTCCTACACCTTTAAAATTACTCAGTGCATTAGTTGTTTTTGAAATAGGAATTTCAAGTTCATCAGCAAGCGCTATGGCTGCCAATGCATTCCTCACATAGTGCTTACCTGGTAGATTTA
>SXGR01321941.1_pt1 | contig 31178 bp, 24 predicted proteins | sample 3174711 | NCBI WGS metagenome assembly SXGR01 (sample SAMN11356860, study PRJNA531348) | freshwater metagenome | isolation source: freshwater sample F1-60 | place: China: Fuxian Lake, Yuxi | collected 2017-12-25 | reverse complement strand
GTCCGTCCAGGAAGGCGCCAAGTACCTCGAGAAGCTCTATGGCGGATATGGTGTGCTGCTCGGCGGCGTGCCCGGTGTTCCGCCGGCCAAGGTCGTGGTGCTCGGTGGCGGCATCGTCGGCATCAACGCCGCCAAGATGGCGGCGGGTATGGGAGCCAAAGTCACGATCCTCGACCTCTCGCTTCCGCGTCTGCGCTACCTAAACGATGTCATGCCAGCCAACGTGACCTGTATCTACTCGAACCGGCACAACATCCTCGAGCAGATCTCGACCGCCGACCTCGTCATTGGCGGCGTGTTGATCCCTGGCGCCAAGGCGCCGAAGCTGATCCGCCGCGATGACCTCAAGCTTATGAAACAGGGGTCGGTGATTGTTGACGTCGCGATCGACCAGGGTGGCTGCGTCGAGACGATCAAAGCGACCACGCACGAGGATCCCGTGTACACGGTGGACGGCGTGATTCACTACGGCGTGGCGAACATGCCGGGTGGAGTGCCGCGCACCTCGACCCTCGCGCTCACGAACGCCACGTTTCCGTACGCGCTCAAGCTGGCGAACAAGGGGTGGAAGGCGGCGCTGGCCGACGATGCAGTACTGCTCAAGGGCCTGAACGTCGTGGCCGGGAAAGTGACGTACGCAGGAGTCGCTGAGGCGTTCGGTTTCACGCTCCACGACCCGGCCAAGTTTCTCTAGCCGAGCCAATCAATCAGGCGGGCTGTCACGGCATCCGGCGGAATCAACGCCGGATGCCTTAACCCTGGAGGTAGAAGGAGATAGGGGCTTTGCGTCCACTTTACATCGATCGGTCTCTCTCTTTATATAGTATTCATGCTCGCTCATCAACCTTGCAGGAGGGTGTTTCGCATGCGGACAATTCGGTCCTGGATGCGCCGGGCTCGCAGCCTGGTGGCGGTCCTCTTGACCGGCGTCGCGGCTGCCGCGCAGGCGCAGGGCACGGTCGCGGTCAAAGTCGTTGAAGCTGGTGGTAGTGCCGTCGCGCAGGTGCAGGTCGCCATTGTTGGAACAAACCTCGGCGGCCTCACCGGCTTTGATGGCCGCGCGACGCTTCGCGGCGTTCCGGTCGGTACGCAGACCGTGCGGGTGCTCCGTGTCGGCTACGCCGAGCAGAAGAAGGTCGTCGAAGTTGCTGCGGGCCAGAGCGTCGCCGCGGAGTTCACACTCTCTGCCGTAGCGGTGAGCCTCACGCCGGTGGTGACGACGGCAACGGGAGAAACACGACGGGTCGAGATCGGCAATGCGGTGGCGAGCTTTACGGTGGCCGACATCACCGAGAAGGCGCCGATCGCCAACGTCCAGGACGTACTGAACGCGCGCACGCCTGGCGTATCGGTGCAGCTCGGCACCCAGACCGGCACAGGCGCCCGCATCCGGATCCGCGGCGCAAACTCGCTCTCGCTGTCCAATGAGCCAATCTGGATCATCGACGGCGTTCGCATGACGAGTGACATGGGATCAGGCCCCGGTACGGGCGGCAACGCGACGAGCCGCACGAACGACCTGAATCCCGACGAGGTCGAGAGCATCGAAATCGTGAAGGGTCCCTCGGCGGCCACGCTGTACGGCACGGACGCCGCGAACGGTGTGATCGTCGTGACGACGAAGAAGGGACGTGCCGGCGCGACGCGTTGGAGCGGGACCGCGGAAGGCGGCATCCTCACGGATCGCAACACCTATCCCGACAACTGGACCATCGCCGGCCACCTGCCCGGGCAGACGACGTACCAGAACTGCCTCGGGCTGGTCGCCGTGTCGCAGGGATCTTGCATCATGGACAGTGTTCGGATCTACACGCCGTTCCATGACGCCGACGCGACACCGATCAGTCAGGGCGACATTTCGCAGTATTCGATGCAGGCGTCCGGCGGCAACGAAGCCGTTCGGTTCTTCGTCTCGGTCGACCAGAACAAGGAAACTGGTACGCTGCGCTTGCCGGCATTCGAACGTCGGCGCATCAACAAAGAAGGCATCGGGTTCCACCCGTGGGTCGAGCGTCCGAACATGCTGGCGAAGTATTCGTTCCGGACGAACCTCCAGACGGCGTTGACCCCGAAGCTCGATGCGCAGTTTCAGGCCAACTACATCAACCTGTACCAGCGCTTCACGCAGGAATCCAATGCGACTGTTGGCCTCGGGTCGCAGGTGTTTGGTGGACAGGGGTACAAGAACAACGGAAACGTCAACTGTGCCGGCTGCGGCCCGCTCAACGGCTACCGCGCCTGGACGCCCGGGTACACCTGGCAGGAGCGCACCGACCAGACGCTGAACCGCCTGCTGATGTCGATCAACCTCAACTGGCGCCCGACCTCGTGGCTCCAGAACCGGGTGAACTTGGGCACAGATTTGGCCGACGCGATTGATGGACGTTTTCTGTTCCGTGGCGAAGGCGCGCCGATTTCGGCGACGAACCGTAACGGCTTCAGCAATAACAACCGTACAAGCACGAAGACCACCACTGCCGACCTCGGCACCACCGCCACCTGGCGCGCGCTGTCGTGGGTCGTGTCCAAGACCACGCTCGGCGTCCAGTATACGAACTATCAGGACGAGGGTACGGCCGCGAACGGCTCAGAGCTTCCACCCGGATCGCAGGTCCCGGACGGCGCCATCACCCGTTCGGCGTCGACCAGCACGACACTCCGCAAGACGCTTGGTCTCTTCATCGAAGAAGCGGTGGCGCTCAACGACCGCCTGTTCCTCACGGGCGCAGTCCGCTCCGACCAGAACAGTGCGTTCGGCACGAACTTCCAGAATGTGCTCTATCCCAAGCTCAGCGCTTCGTGGGTGATCTCGGATGAGCCCTGGTACCAGGTGCCGAAGTTCATCAACTCGACCCGCCTGCGTGCGGCATTCGGTACGTCAGGTGTCCAGCCTGGTCCGAACGACGCGCTCCGCAACTACGCCACCGTGACATCGAACGTTCGCAACGCCGACGTGGCTGGCGAAATTTTCAGCGCCATCGGCAATCCAAACCTCAAGCCGGAGCAGTCGAGTGAGTACGAAGGTGGCTTCGAGATGAAGCTGTTCGACAACCGGTGGAGTCTCGATGTCACGTACTATCGCAAGCAGACCCGGGACGCGCTGATCAGCGCCATTGTGCCGCCGTCGCTTGGTTCGGCATCCAGCGTTCGAAAAAACCTCGGCGAAGTCCAGAACACCGGCATCGAGTTCCTGGTGAACGGCCAGATCGTCGACAAGCCGAACTTCGCGATGGACATCACGTTCAACGGCTCGAAGAACGCGAATGTCCTGAAGTCGCTGGGTGGTACCCCGCCACAAATCGGTACGTCGACGAGAGCGGTAGAAGGCTACCCACTGTTCGGGCTCTGGGCGCCACCGATTACGGCCTGGAAGGATGAGAACAAGGACGGCATCCTGACCGCGAACGAGTTGACGGTCGGGCGCATTTGCCGTGCTCAGGACGTCGGGGCGGCGGGTCACTTGTGTTCGGCGGTTGGAGCAAAGGACACGTCGGCGGTGTTCATCGGTTATTCCTCGCCGCGTCAGTTCTTGGCCGTGACGCCTGGCTTCGACCTGCTTCGCAAGCGTCTCCGAGTCCAGATGCTGATCGACTATCGTGGGGGCAATGCCTACTACAACAACACGGAGCGGATCCGCTGTGTGAGCCGGCAGAACTGCAACGGTTTCATGAATCCCAAGTCCGACCTCGAAGACCAGGCCATGGTGGTCGGCACGCTCTATGACCCGACCAAGACCCTCCATGGGTTCTTCCAGTCCGGCGATTTTGTGAAGCTGCGCGAAGTGTCGGTCAGCTACGAATTGCCGACGTCGTGGGCGCAGCGCCTGAACGGCCGGTCGGCGCGGTTCAGCCTCGCGGGCCGCAATGTTTGGAAGCACACCCTGTACAAGGGCGTGGATCCCGAGAACGACTTCACGATCACCAGTTCGACGGCGAATGCGCCGAACGACTTTCAGACGATCGGCGCGCCGTCGTACTTCACGGCCCGTCTCTCTATCAACTGGTAACCTATGCGATTCCTAAGGAGAACTCACCAGATGAGCCAGCATTCGAAGTTCGCTGGGCGCGCCCTCGCCACCGCCGTGACGGCGGCGGCGCTGGTCGTGGCCACGGCGTGCGCCGATGCCAAGAGCGCCCTGCTCACGGCACCGGATCCGGATCTCATCGATCCGTCGCTTGTCCAGTCCCCCGACGGTGCGAACGCGGTGCGTATCGGCGCGCTCGCACGGCTCCGGACAGCAACGGCCGGCAGCGATGGCGATTGGCTGTTCGGCGGCTTGCTCACTGATGAATGGAGCACCAGTTCCACCTTCATCCAAAACGATGAGGCAGACCAACGCAGGATCGCGCTCAGCAACGGCACGGTGACCGGTTTCTACCGCAACCTGAACCAGGTGCGTACGGCCGCCAATCAGGCGATTGGACTACTCAGCAAGTTTGCGCCGACCCCGGCGTCGAACATCGGCGAGATGTACTTCGCGCGGGGATTTGCTGAAATGCAAATGGCGCAGGACTTCTGCAACGGGCTGGTCGTTTCCGACGGCACGGCGGCTAGCCCGGTTGGCGGAATGCCGATGACGAACGATCAGGTGTTCGCGATGGCGATTGCGTCGTACGACTCGGCAATGGCCCAGGCGACCGCGACCGATGCGGCCACGGTGGCCATCAGGAACGCGGCGACGGTGGGTAAGGCGAGAGCCCTGCTCGGACTCAATCAGCACGCTGCCGCCGCCGCACTGGTCGCAGCCATTCCCACGTCGTATACATACGACGTGACCTTCTCCACGACGTCCGGTGACAATATCCTCTGGAGTCAGCCAAACAGCTCGACGCGCTATACGGTCGGCGATTCGCTCGAGGGCAACGGCCGCAACCTGCTCGTGACCGGCGCGTTGCCGTTTTTCTCGGCGAAAGACCCACGCTTGCCGGTGTCGTATACGGTGTCGGCCAACGGCAAGGACACGACCAAATCGCAGGATGGTCTGACCTTCACGCGCCGTACCACGCTGTGGGCTCGCACTACGAACGTACCGATCGTAAATGGTATTGACGCCCGAATGGTCGAGGCGGAAGCCAAGGCCAAGGCCGGTGATGCCGCTGGCTCGTTGGCGATTCTGAATACGCTCCGGGCAGCCCCGCCGAAGCTTGGCGAAGTACAGGCGACAGCAGCCGGACTTCCGCCGCTCACGCAGGCGGCGACCACGGCGGACGCAGTCGATCAGATGTTCCGGGAGAAGGCGTTCTGGACATTCAGCCGTGGCCAACGCCTCAGCGACCGGCGGCGGATGATGCGCCAGTATGGACGCGCCGAACAGACGGTATTTCCGACGGGTAGCCACTACCGTGGTGGCACGTACGGGAATGACGTGAACTTCCCCATCCCGGTGGACGAGGCGAACAACACGAACTTCAAGGCCTGCACTGACCGCAAGCCGTAGAGTGCGAGCAGGCCAGTGGTTTCAGAGGGGCGGCGAGGGACACCTCGCCGCCCCTCTGTGCGTCAGTCGCCCGGTCGCCGGCGCGCGCCGGGAAGTCACGTAGATGTCGAAATACCAATCGCTTGCCCGACCTCAGCGTGCGGGCTAGGTTTCAGCTGTTCATCGAGCCCATCCCAGAGCTGATCCCTGCTGCCGGCCGCCGTCTTGTCACGGGCAGCCAAACGAGTCGCCAGATAATGCGTTGGCCTTTCCTTAAGCCTGGTTCGCTGTTTCCAGCTAACGCGATCGCCGTAGACCTGGGTACCGCCAACACGCTGATCTACGTAAAGGGCCAAGGCATCGTGCTCAACGAGCCGTCGGTCGTCGCGTTAGACCGCGAGACGAAGAAGATTCTCGGCGTTGGTCTCGAAGCGAAGCGCATGCTTGGTCGCACCCCTGAGGGCATCTTGGCCGTGCGGCCGATGAAGGACGGTGTCATCGCCGACTTCGACGTGACAGAAAAGATGCTCCGTCATTTCTTACGGCTCATTATCGACAACCATGTCTTCAAAGTGAAGCCTCGCGTTATCGTCTGCGTGCCGTCGGGTATTACCGAAGTGGAGCGCCGCGCCGTGCGCGACTCCGCACTCGGCGCTGGTGCGAAGGAAGTCTTCATGGTCGCGGAGCCGATGGCCGCGGCGATCGGTGTGGGCTTGCCGATCGAGACGCCAACGGGCAATATGGTCATCGATATCGGCGGCGGTACGACGGAGATTGCGGTGATCGCATTGAGCGGTATCGTCAGCGATACGTCGATCCGTGTTGGCGGCGATGAGGTGGATACCGCGATCGTGCTGTTCATGCGGAGGAGTTACAACCTCCTCATCGGTGAACCAACGGCGGAGCTGATCAAGATCCAGATTGGTTCGGCAACGCCGCTCGCTGAAGAGAAGGAGATGGAGGTGAAGGGCCGCGATCTGGTGTCGGGAATCCCCAAGACGGTACGGGTGCACTCCGATGAGGTGCGCGAAGCGATTCAGGAGCCGATGCAGCAGATCGTTGATGCCGTCCGCCGTGCGTTGGAAATCACGCCTCCAGAACTCGCCAGCGACATCGTCGACCGCGGCATCGTGATGACGGGAGGCGGTGCGCTCATCCGTGGCCTCGACGTCCTGCTCACGCAGGAAACCGGCCTGTCGATTCATGTGGACGAGGATCCTCTGACCTGCGTCGTGCGCGGGACGGGCCGGATTCTGGATGATGAAGCGAAGTACTGGTCCGTGTTGACGACCTGACCGCACCGACCACCTCGCACCTCCACGCGCCCACTTGGCACGCGCCGCGCGCACTGACGGACCGATCGACGCCGCGGTAGGCGCCGCCTGCGTTGTCGCCGCGCTGGTCTGTATGGCGTTGCCGATCAGCACCCGCGACGGATTCGCTGGCGGCCTCCGAACGACCGTGATGGCGCCGCTCGTGAGCCTGCAGTTGCGGGCCGAACTTGGTCGGCGCACCTTCCTTTCGCACGACGCCTCGATCCGCGTGGCCGACTCCGTCGCGCTCCGATCGCTCCGGCTGCAGGGCATTGAGCAGGAGAACGCGAAGCTTCGCGCGCTGCTCGGGTTAGGCGCCCTGTTGCAGTGGGGGTTCGTGCCCGCCGAGGCACTCAAGGGGCGTGGTATCGGCGACGAGCAGACGCTTACGCTATCGGCGGGCCGCAGGGCCGGCGTAGAACCCATGGCGCTGGTCGTGTCGGACGCCGGCGTGGTGGGCGTCATTGAGCGCGCCGACGCGACCATGTCGACCGCGATCCTCTGGCAGCATCCAGAGTTCCGCGTGAGTGCCATGTCGCTAAACGGCGAAGCGTACGGCATGGTACAGGCGCATAGTGGTACCGGTGCCGACAGGTATTTTCTCGAACTGCGTGGCGTCTTGCTCCGGAGCCAGATCCCATCTGGCGCGGTCGTGGTCACGTCGGGACTCGGCGGTGTCTGGCCGCGCGGTGTGCCGATCGGCACCGTCGTCTCTGAACTGAAGACTCCCGATCAGTGGGCGCGTAGCTACTTGATCAAGCCTGCCGTGGCCTTGACGGACCTTGGCTCGGTGCTCGTATTGCTTCCGAGTCGAACGCGTGCCGGCGTCGACAATGTGTGGACCAGCGCTGCGGGCGCGGAGTTGGCCGCACGCCGGATCGTGTCATCGATTGACTCGATCGCTCGGCTCACGGGCGACTCCAACAGCGTTCGGCAGCGCCGTGTCATCGCGGACAGGGCATCGGTGCGCGCGGAGCGTGACACGGTTCGGAAACGCATACCGTGAGGCGGACCGATGCCTAGTGCTCCCCGAACGCTCTGGACCGTCGGTTGGTTCGGTCTGTTGGTGATCCTGCAATACTCGCTCCGGCCCATGTTGGGCTGGCGTGTACAGGCCGACTTCCTGGTGATCGCGTTACTCGTGATCGCGATCCGTTCACGGCCCGCGATCGCGGCGTTTTGCGGCTTCGTGCTCGGCGTGGTCACGGATTCACTTGTGCCCGGCGCGTTTGGTGCTGGCGCTCTGGCCATGGTAAGCGTCGGATTCGCGGCGAGTTGGCTCAAGTCAGTGTTCTTCATTGAAAACATCGCGCTCAACGTGATCTTCGTGCTGGCTGGTAAGTGGGCGTTCGACATCATATACCTGCTGGCCGAGCACCGCCTTGGTGGGATTGACCTCGCGGCGCAACTGTTTTGGTGGTCGCCGTTGTCCGCGGCGTTGACGGCGGCAGTGGGAGTGGGCGTGTTGTTGGTGTCGAGCCCACCGGTGTCTGGGCACCGTCGGTGAGGTTCCACCCGAACGATGTACAGCGCCGGTCCCGTGGTGCGGCGGCTGCGCTCTTTCTGACCGTCGTGTTCCTGATGGGTTCGTTCTTCCGCGCGCAGGTGCTGCAGCATAGGCGCTATGCGATTGCGGCGGAAGAAAATCGGCTGCGCGAAGTGCCACTCGCGGCGGCGCGTGGGCTTATCCTTGATCGGCGCGGCGCCGTGATCGCGGAGAACATCCCCGGATACACCGTGTCTGTGCTGGCGCATCGCGAGGATTCGCTTCGCGCCGTTCTCGGGCGCGTGGCAAAGATCATTCCGATGGCGTCCGGCCAGATCGAGTTGGTGAGTCGCCGCTTCCGTCGCGGTTCGAGTCGGCCGACCGTGATTCTGTCGAGCGCGTCGTTCGACCTCGTGAGTCGTCTCGAGGAATACCGGCTGCAGTTTCCGGGACTGATCATTCAGGAAACCCCCAAGCGGTATTACCCAGACGGGGCGGCGGTTGCCGCTTTGGTTGGCTACACTGGTGAAATCAGCGACGATGAACTTGGCGCTGAGGCCTTCAGCGGCTACAAGCCGGGGCAGCAGGTTGGCAAGGGCGGGATTGAGAAGCAATACGAGACGCGTCTCAGGGGCCGCGAAGGCGTTCGTTTTGTTGAGGTGGATGCGCGCGGACGTGTCGTGCGGAACGCGGATGTGGAGACGACTCTCCTGCCTGAGCCCGCGGCGGCGCTGATAACAAACATCGACCTTGATCTGCAGCGGTATGTGGCGGGCATCTTCGGTGATTCGCTCACCGGCGCCGTCGTCGCCATCGCCCCGTCTACCGGTGATGTTCTGGCGCTGCACAGCGCGCCAACGTTCGACCCCAATCGGTTCGTCGGCGGGATCCCCGTTGCCTACTGGCGCCAGCTCAATGACGATCCGCGCAAGCCACTGTTGAGTAAGGTGTTGCAGGGGAGATATCCGCCTGGCTCCACATGGAAACTCGCTACGTCGGTCACCGCGCTCGAACTCGGCCTCGTCACGATGGATGAGCGGATGGCCGTGCCGTGTACCGGCGCGTTCCAATATGGCAATCGGCCGTTTAAGTGCCATTTGGCGCGCGGCCATGGAACGTTGAATCTGCAGCAGGCCATCGAGCAGTCGTGTGACGTCTACTTCTATCAACTCGGCCTCAGGATCGGTCTGCAGCGACTCATCGCTGGCGGCATCAAGCTCGGTGGTGGCAGCCGTTCCGGCATCGACCTGCCGAACGAAAACCGCCCTTCGTTTCCGACTGAACCCATCGCGGACTATTTCAATCGGAAATACGGCGCGCGCGGTTGGTCCGGCAACTCTCCGTCGCTCAACCTTGCCATCGGGCAGGGCGAGAATTCACAGACGGTGGTGAATCTCGCCCGATTCTACACGGCGCTGGCGAACGGTGGTGATGCCATGACGCCGCATGTCGTACAGGCTGGGCCAGAGCGGACGCGGCTCTTCGAACTCGACAGCGCCACGTTGGATGGCGTGCGGGCGGCACTCGCAGGCGTGGTTTCACGCGGCACGGCCGCGGCGTCACAAATCCAGGGAGTCGTGCTCGCGGGCAAGACGGGTACCGCGCAGAGCGGACGGTTCGTGAATGGCACGGAGCTGGACCATGCCTGGTTTGCTGGTTTCGCCCCTGCCGTCGCGCCGAAAATTGTTGTCGCCGTCATGATCGAATACGGCGGGCATGGTACGCGTGCGGCGCGGATCGCCTCGAAGATCATCGAGCATTACCTCAAGGCCGCGCTAACGCAGTTTCCGAAGACAGAGGGCGAATGAGGCGCGCGATCGGGGTGGATTTCCCGCTCGTCGGGCTGGCGCTGCTGCTGTCGATCATGGGGGTAGCGGCCGTGTATTCGGCCGGGCAGACCGACGTGTCGACAGGCCTCGCGAACCTCTGGCGAACGCAGTCGCTCTACCTGGCCCTTGGGCTCGGAGCGGCGTGGATGGTGAGCCGAATCTCCGTACGCGCGCTGGATCACTTCACGCCGCCAGTCTACATCGGTACGCTGTTGGCGCTCGTGTTGCTGCTCTTTGTTGGCCGCGGCGCGGGCACGGCTCAGCACAACAAGAGCTGGATCTACATTAGCGGCGTCTCAATCGGCCAGCCGTCGGAGCTCGCAAAAATCGCAGCGGTGATCATACTCGCCAAGGTTCTCGCTGGGCGCAGCGGCCCACCGCAGTCCCTCGCGGAGTTGGCGCGTCCTGCGCTCGTCATCGGAGTGCCGTGGGTGCTAATCATGCTCCAGCCCGACCTGGGCACCGGCCTGGTGTTCATCGGCATCTTCTTCGCGATGTTGTTCTGGGCGGGCACCGACTGGACGTTGCTCGTGCTCGCAGCAAGCCCGGTGGTCAGCCTCGTGCTCGCGTTCAACACGGGCATCTGGGGCGCTTGGTTCATCCTGCTCGTCGCGTTGGTGTTCTACGCGAGAACACATATCCTCGAGTCCATCGCGGTGGTGGCCGCCAACCTCGTGACAGGCGTGGCCGCTCCAGTTATTTGGGCGAGCCTGAGCCCGTACCAGCAACGCCGTCTCTTGGTCTTCCTCGACCCGTCGAGCGATCCGCTCAAGGGCGGCTACCACGTGATCCAGTCCCAGATCGCCATCGGTTCCGGCGGGTGGTTCGGCAAAGGGTTCACCAATGGAACACAGAAGCGGCTGGGTTACCTGCCAGAGCAGCAGACCGATTTCATCTTTCCCGTGATCGGCGAGGAGTTGGGTTTCGTGGGAGTAGCCGTCGTGCTCGTGTTGTTTGCGTGGTTGATGTTGCGCTGCGTTCGCGTGGCGGGGCGTTCCACGAATCCGTTCGCCAGCTTCGTCGCATTCGGGCTAGTCTCGATGATCTTCGTTCACGTGCTCATCAACGTCGGGATGACTATCGGCGTCATGCCGATTACCGGCATCCCGCTTCCCTTTTTCAGTTACGGCGGCTCGTTCATGCTGACCTGCTGGCTGGCGGTGGGGCTCCTTGTCCGACTCTCGATTGAGGGGCGTGGACGCGCCGATTCACTGGTGATCTAGAAGCCGGCCGGCTCGCCAGACCTGCGAGCCGGGCGGTAGATTCCCGAATGGCTTGGTTTCGAAAAGAAAAGAAGGCGCGGCAGCCCCTGACCGCAAAGCTCGAGATTCCCGCCGATGTGTGGGAGAAGTGCGAGTCGTGCGGACATACGGATACTCGCGAAAACTTCCAGCGCGGGTTTAACGTCTGCCCGACCTGCGATTTTCATCGCCGGCTCCGCGCCCTTGAGTACACGACGATGCTGCTCGATGATGCATCGATCGAAGAGACGGAACCCGACATCAAGTCGGTTGACCCGCTGGGCTTTCCGGATTATCCCGGGCGACTCAAGAAGGCGCGCACGAACGCCGGCGACGCGGATGCCATCCTGACGACGAGCGGCACGATGGACGGGATGCCGGTGAACCTCGGCGTCATGGACTTTGCGTTCATGGGTGGCTCAATGGGTTCCGTCGTCGGTGAAAAAATCGCACGGCTCGGTCAGCGCAGCCTCGAAAAGAAGTTTCCGCTGATCATCGTGTCGGCGTCTGGTGGCGCGCGCATGCAGGAGGGCGTGCTCTCGCTCATGCAGATGGCGAAGACATCGGTCATGCTTTCGCAGCTGTCGGAGCGAAGAATCCCGTACGTGTCGATTTTGACCAATCCGACAACGGGCGGCGTGAGCGCGAGCTACGCCATGCTGGGGGACGCGATCCTCGCTGAGCCAGGTGCGGTGATCGGGTTCGCTGGCCCACGGGTGATCAAGCAGACGCTCGGACAGGACCTCCCCGCGGGATTTCAGACCGCCGAGTTTCTGCTGGAGCACGGGATGGTCGATTCTGTTGTGCACCGGCGCGATCTTAAGCAAACGGTCGGCCAGCTGCTTCGTCATATGAGCGGCAAGCCAGCCGCTACGGGGTGGGCGTCGTCCTGAGCGTGCGGTGACGACGTATGGCGACTCCCTCGACTTCCTGTACGCGCGCACGACGGGCGCCTGGAAGCTTGGACTCGAGCGGGTCAGCGCCTTTCTTGACCTGATCGGCAATCCGCATCGTGAGCTCGTGACGCTCCACGTTGCCGGGACCAACGGGAAGGGGAGCGTCTGTGCTGGATTGGAGGCGGTGCTGCGCGCCGAAGGGCTCAAGGTGGGCAAGTACACGTCGCCGCACCTGGTGGACTTTCGCGAGCGGTTTCTCGTGAATGGCGCCCCAGTGCCCGCGAATCAGATCGTTGAGTTCGTCGCGCGGTGGACTCCAGACGTCGAGCGCCTCGGCGCGACCTTCTTCGAGGCCACGACCGCAATGGCCTTTGAATTCTTTCGGCAAGCGGCGGTGGACGTCGCCGTGATCGAGACTGGCCTTGGTGGGCGACTCGACGCAACGAACGTGATTACTCCGCTCGTCGCGGGCGTGACCAACATCGGCATCGACCACGTCGAGTACCTCGGCGATACGAAGGAACTGATCGCGGCCGAAAAAGCCGGAATCTTCAAGCGTGGTGTTCCGGCAGTGATTGGCGAAGTGGATGCGGAGGTGGCGGCGCTCCTTCGGCAGCTGGCATTGGCTGCCGGCAGCGGCCCGGTCACGTTAGCCTATGCGTCTGGCGGACCCACGGACGTTCGCGTGACGCAGGCGGGAACGCGGTTCTCATACGCGGGGCACGCGTGGGAGTTGCCGTTGATTGGGGCGCATCAGGCCGCGAATGGCGCGATGACGCTCGCCATGCTCAACGCCCTGCCGGACCGGTATCGGCCCAGTCAGGCCGTAGCGGCATCTGGGTTGCGCCAAATCGTGCTTCCGGGGCGGTTTCAGCGGTCGGGTCGTTACTTGTTTGATGTGGCGCACAATCCTGCTGGCGCGCGCGTACTCGCCGACGCCATCCGGGCCGTCGAGCCCGAGCCACCGGTAGTCGCGTTGCTCTCGGTCCTCGGCGACAAGGATTGGCGAGGGATCATGGATGCGCTAGCGCCGGTCGTGGATTCGTTTGTCCTGACCGTGGCCCCTACGTCACCGCCGAGTCGAACCTGGAGCCTGCCTGAGCCACTCGCCTATGCCCGCGAGCAGGGGTGGCAGGCGGTGGTCCACCGTGACTTCGACCGCGCTCTGGTGCGCGCTGCTGAAACCGGCGCGACCGTGCTGGCGACTGGGTCGTTCCATACGGTCGGCGACGCCATGGATCGGCTGGAGGTAAGTCCCACCGGCCGCTAGCTTTACCAGATGGCAGGAGAAGCCCTCCCAGGGTTCCGCGATTTCTATCCGGACGAGTTCGCACACCGCGCGCATATCATGCGGGCGTGGCGCGAGATTGCCCGTCGCTACGCGTTCGTGGAGTATGACGGGCCGCCGCTCGAGCCCCTCGACCTCTACACGAAAAAGAGCGGCGACGAGGTCGTCGGTCAACTCTACCACTTCGTGGACAAGGGTGACCGAGAGGTCGCGCTCCGGCCGGAAATGACGCCGACGTTCGCGCGGATGGTGGCGGCGCGCGCGAACGCGCTCCGAAAGCCGGTCCGCTGGTTTGCGATTCCACAGCTGTTCCGGTATGAGCGGGCACAGCGTGGGCGGCTGCGTGAGCACTTCCAGCTCAACGTCGACATCGTCGGCGAGGCGAGCGAAGTGGCGGATGCGGAGCTGCTCGCAGTCGCGATCGACGTCATGCGAGAGCTTGGGTTGACGAGCGCCGATGTGCGCGCGCGCGTGAGCGACAGGCGCCTACTGAACGCGGTCCTCGCGGCGATCGGTGTGAGTGGCGCGGCAACCGGCGTCGCCTACGGCGTCCTCGACAAGGTGGGACGCCAGCCCGACGCGGTGGCATTCGAGAAACTCTCTGGCGCAGGGCTCAGCGCGGAGTCGTCTGCGGCCATTATGCGCTTCGCGCAGCCGGGCGCCCTCGACCTGATTCGGACCGTCCATGGCGCTAATGCCGAGGTGAAGTCCGCGCTCCAGACCTTTGACGCCTATCTGGCGCACCTCGCAGCGCTTGGCGTCGCGGATTCGGTAGACGTCGACCTCTCGATTGTTCGGGGCCTGGCGTACTACACCGGTATTGTGTTCGAGCTGTTTGATGCCAAAGGGGAGCTGCGCGCCATCTGTGGTGGCGGGCGGTACGATAATCTGCTCAAGGACCTTGGCGGCGTTGACCTCCCGGCGCTCGGGTTCGGGATGGGCGACGTCGTCCTCGGAGAATTGTTGAAGGACCGCGGCCTGATGACGCGCGCGACGCCAGACCGACCAGCGTTGTTCGTCATCGGCGGCCCCGGCGCTGCGACCAGCGGTATGGCTGGCGCGCTGCAGTTGATCAGCGTGCTGCGCGCGGCCGGATTCGCCGTTGACTATGGACTCAGCGAGAAGAAGTACCAGACGCTAGCCCGCAGCCAGTACGAGTCGGCGCAGAAGGCAGGGGCGCTGGCCGCGATTTACTTCGAGGGAGACGGCCGCGTGACGGCAAAGGGGCTCATCGGCAAACCGGCCGATGCACCGACCTTTGCGTGTGATGCATTGGCACTGCTCTCGCTTGAACCGGTGACACTCGACGCGCTGCGTGCATTCGTGCAGCGCCTTTCTCGGGGATCGTGATTCTCGATGGCTGACGACAAGAAGCTCACCACCCGCGCCGAAGATTTCAGCGCATGGTACAACGAGGTGGTCCTCCGCTCCGAACTGGCGGACTATTCGCCCGTGAAGGGCTCTATGGTCATCCGCCCGAACGGCTACGGCATCTGGGAGCGGATGCAGCGGGCATTGGACGATATGTTCAAGGCGAGCGGGCACGTGAACGCCTACTTCCCGCTGTTCATTCCGCAGAGTTTCATCGCGAAAGAGGCGAAGCACATTGAGGGATTCGCGCCCGAGCTGGCCATCGTCACTCACGGTGGCGGCAAGGAACTCGAGGAGCCACTGGTCGTGCGGCCTACCAGCGAGACGATCATCTACCACATGTACGCCAAGTGGGTGCAGAGTTATCGCGACCTGCCGATCCTGATCAACCAATGGGCGAATGTCGTGCGCTGGGAAATGCGCACGCGATTGTTTCTGCGAACGCTCGAGTTTCTCTGGCAAGAAGGGCACACGGCTCACGCCACGCACGACGAGGCGGAGGTCGAGGCGCTCACCATTCTCGGCATCTATCGCAGGTTCGCCGAAGAGTGGATGGCGATGCCGGTGCTCACTGGTCTGAAGAGCGACAGCGAACGGTTTGCCGGAGCGCTGCGGACGTACAGCATCGAAGCGATGATGCAGGATCATAAGGCGCTGCAGGCGGGCACCTCGCACAATCTCGGACAGAACTTCGCGAAAGCGTTCGATCTCAAGTTCCAGACGGAAAAGGGCGAGGAGGCATTTGCCTGGAATACGAGCTGGGGCGTGTCGACGCGAATGGTGGGCGGGCTTGTGATGACCCACGGCGACGACAATGGCATTGTGACGCCACCACGACTTGCGCCGATCGAAGTCGTGATCGTCCCCATCTGGAAAACGAACGACGAGCGGCCCGCCATTGTGGAGGCCGCGATGCAGTTGAAGGCCGAACTCACGGACTGGAATGGGCGCGGCGCAAGCGACAAGCTCCGCGTGTACGTTGATGCCCGCGAAGGCATCCGCTCCGGCGCGAAGTACTATGAGTGGGAGCTTCGCGGTGTGCCGCTCCGACTTGAACTCGGCCCGAAGGATCTCGAGAAGCAGTCGGTCTTTTCGGCGCGACGTGACACGCGGGCGAAGGCTGCGATTCCGTGCGCCGGCGCCCCGGTGGCCGTGGCGGCGCTGCTTGAGACGATTCAGCATGACATGCTCGCGGCGGCAAAGGCTCGGCGGGAAGCGGCGACGGTGCGTGGCGTCCAGTCGTACGACGAGTTCAAGGAGATCATGGCAGGCTCCGGGGGGTTTGTGTACGCCGGCTGGAATGGCGACCCCGCGGTCGAAGCGCGCGTGAAAGCGGAGACCAAGGCGACGATTCGCCTGATTCCCGACGCAGAGTTCCGTTCGGCCACGGCGCCGACCAGGTGCCTCGTGACGGGCGAATCGGCAAAACACGAGGTCGTGTGGGCAAAGGCGTACTAAGCGCCTCCCGGACGCCAGTGGCGCCCTTCGGCGTACGTAACGGCGACTTGCACTGCGAGGGTCTGTCTGCCGAAACCATCGCGCTCGCGGTGGGCACACCGACGTTCGTCTACAGTACCGAAGCGATCCGCGACCGGTATCGACAGCTGACGGACGCGCTGAAGGACTGCCCGTTCCGCGTGCACTACAGCATGAAGGCGAACGGAAACCGCGCGCTCGTCACGCTGCTGCGCGAACTCGGCTCAGGTGTCGATGCCGTCAGTGGCGGTGAACTGGCTCGTGCCCTGCGGGCTGGTTTCCGCGGTCCCGACATCGTGCTGGGCGGCGTTGGTAAGACGGCGGTGGAGTTGCGCGAAGCGCTTCGGGTCGGGGTGAAGTTGATCAACGTCGAATCCCGGGCGGAGCTCTTCTTACTCGACGCCATCGCTGGCGAACTTGACGTCGTTGCGCCGGTGGGTCTGCGCGTGAATCCTGACGTGGTCATTGCCAACGCCCACGAGTACATCGCCACGGGTGCGCGTGGACACAAGTTCGGAATCGAACATGGTGAGGCGCTCGCTGTTGCACGCGAAGCCATCGCCCTGCGCCACGTACAGCTCGTTGCGCTCGACATGCACGTCGGTTCGCAGTTGGCGACGCTCGACCCCTATCGGGACGGGCTGGCCCGGTTAATAGATCTTGCGCGGCAGGTGCGCGCGGCCGGAGCCTACCTCAAGTACCTCGACATCGGTGGCGGGCTGCCCGTCGTGTATCAGGACGGCGATCAGGAGCCGGACCTCGCGGGATACGGCGCGCTCGTCAGCCGGGCGATCCGTGAACTCGGCGTCGAGTTGATTGTCGAACCGGGACGGTTCTTTGCGGGCGTGAGCGGAGTATTGCTCACGCGCGTACTGTATCGCAAAGAGAGCGGCGGTAAGCAGTACGTGATCGTCGACGCGGGAATGAACGATCTGTTGCGGCCTTCCCACTACGATGCCTACCATCGGATTGATGCCGCGCGCCCCTCCGGAAAGCGGGTGCGGGCCGACGTCGTCGGTCCAGTCTGCGAGACCGGCGATTTTCTTGCCCTGGATCGCGATGTGGACGATGTTGCTCCCGGTGATCTGGTGGTCGTGCACGGCGCCGGTGCGTATGGCTACGTGATGTCATCGAACTACAACGCGCGTCCGCGCGCGGCTGAGGTGATGGTGGACGGGGACCAGTATGCGGTGGTGACTCGGCGCGAATCGTACGACGACCTGATGAGGCTCGAGCTCGAGGACCCGCACTGGAGGGACGCCTAATGCTCGTTGGCTTGATGTCGGATACGCACGACCGCTTGCCCGCCGTCCGCGAACTGCTGAAGGAAATGACGCAGCGTGGGGTCGGGATGGTGTTGCACGCCGGAGACTACTGTTCGCCCTTCGCGCTGCGACCGTTTCAGGAGAATGGCGTGGCGCTGGCCGGTGTGTTCGGCCACAATGACGGCGATCCCGAGGGGCTCAAGGCGTTGGCCGCTCAGGGGATGGGACACGAACTGTTCGAGTCACCACACAGCATCACGATTGGTGACCACAAGATTCTCATCGTCCACGATATTGGCGATGTGAGTCTGCGATCGATCAAGGCACATCACATCGTCGTGCATGGCATGGAGCACCAGCAGTCCATGAAAACCCGCGGTGATACCATGATTATCAACCCTGGCGAGTCGTGCGGCTGGGTTCACGGATCGCCGACCGCCGCGGTGCTCAACCTCGATACCAAGCATGCCGAGTTCATCAAACTGCACGGGGATCAGTGGCAGTTCTGATCGGCTTGTCCGCCGCATTTGCACGGGAAGATACCAGCGCATGAGTTCACGGATCCTGATCCTCGATTGTGGTAGTCAGTTCACACAGCTGATCGCGCGGCGCGTTCGAGAGGCGCACGTCTTCTGCGAGATTCACCCGCCGACGCGCACACTGCATTGGATTCGCGAGTGGAAGCCGACCGGGATCATCCTCAGTGGCGGGCCGATGTCCGTGACGGACGAGGGCGCGCCCACGTTTGATCCGGCGATTCTTGACGTCGCGCCGATCCTCGGTGTGTGCTACGGAATGCAGTGGATCGCGCATGCCGAGGGCGGTACGCTGGTCGGCAGCGGTAAGCGCGAATACGGACGAGCCGAAGTGACGGTCGAGGAGTCGACGGGTGTGTGGGCGCGATTCGCGTTGCGCGAACAGACGCTGGTGTGGATGAGCCATGCCGACCACGTCGAGACCGTACCGCCTGGCTACCTCCTCACCGCGTCGAGCACCGACAATCCAGTGGTCGGGTTTCGTCACAAGTCGAAACCGATCCATGCGATTCAGTTCCATGCGGAAGTGGTGCACACGGTCCGCGGTGCTGATATCATTGGCGGGTTTCTGTTCGACGTGTGCCAGGCGACGCCGGACTGGACGCCGGGTGCATTCGTCGAGCAGGAAATCGCGAAGATCCGCGAGACGGTCGGATCGGCACATGTGATTTGCGGTCTGTCCGGCGGCGTCGATTCGTCAGTCGCTGCCGCGCTGGTGCATCGCGCCATCGGCGACCAGCTCACCTGCATCTTCGTGGATACGGGGTTACTGCGCCTTCACGAGCGCGAGCAGGTGGAGCGAACGATGGGGCAGCACTTCGGGATGAAGCTCGTCACGGTGCGCGCTGAGGAGCGGTTTCTCTCCGCACTGGCCGGGAAGGATAATCCCGAGGAAAAGCGTAAGATGATCGGACACACATTTATCGATGTGTTTGAGGACGCGGCCGCGCGGGAAGGGAAGAATGCGGCCTTTCTTGTGCAAGGCACGCTTTACCCCGACGTGATCGAGTCGTTCAGCCCGAAGGGTGGGCCCAGTGCGACGATCAAAACGCACCACAATGTCGGCGGACTCAAACCCGACATGAAATTCAAGCTGATCGAGCCGTTGCGCGAACTATTTAAGGACGAAGTGCGCAATGTGGGACGGTCGCTGGGCTTGCCTGAGGAGATGGTGGGTCGCCATCCGTTCCCCGGGCCCGGGCTCGCAATTCGCGTGCTGGGCGCTGTCGGCGAGCGAGACCTCGACACTCTGCGCCGCGCCGATGCGATCTACCTCGAAGAGATTCGCGCGGCCGGGCTCTACGACGAGATCTGGCAGTCGTTCGCGGTGTTCCTTCCAGTCCGCTCGGTGGGCGTGATGGGCGATGGCCGAACGTACGAACATGTGATCGCCCTGCGTGCTGTCACGAGTCGCGACGGGATGACGGCCGACTGGTTTGCCTTTCCTCCAGAAGTGCTCGCGCGGATGTCGAACCGCATCATCAATGAAGTGCCGGGCGTCAATCGCGTGGTGTATGACGTGAGCAGTAAGCCGCCGGCTACGATTGAGTGGGAGTAATGTCGGGCGGTTCCGCCGCCTGCAGCGCGGGCGTATGTGAATCGCAGGTGGCAGGCGAGCGCCGATGATCCCGCTACATGAGCTGCGCCTGACGCGCGCTGAGCTGTCCGAGATGGTGCGGCTCGCGTCACCTGTGGTGTTCGCGCAGGTCGGCATCATGGCCATGGGTGTCGTCGACACGGCGATGGTAGGCCGAATCGGCCCCGAGGCCGTCGCCGCCGTCGCGCTCGGTCATATCTACTGGATCAATCTCACGATCCTTGGGATCGGCGTGCTCATGGCGCTCGATCCCGTGGTGTCTCAGGCCTTCGGGGCGGGAGACACGGTCGGTGTCCGCCGCGGCATCCAGCGCGGCGTTGTGCTCGCGACGCTGCTCACCGTGCCGACGGTGTTGCTCCTGCTGCCAGGGGAATCGCTGTTCGCCTTGCTGCGCCAACCTGACTCCGTTGCCCCAGTCGCCGCGAGCTGGGCGAGGTGGTCGGCGCTCGGGATACTGCCGTTCTATCTGTTCGTCGCGCTTCGGCAGTCATTACAGGCGCTGGCATCTGTTCGCCCGGTCGTCACCGCGATCGTGCTGGGCAACGTCGTGAACGTCGTGCTCAACTGGTTGCTGATCTATGGTCGCCTCGGCTTCCCAGAACTCGGGGCCGTGGGGTCATCGATTTCCACCGTCATTGGGCGATGGGTGATGCTTGGCGTGCTGCTCTGGTCAGGCCGCGCCCTTCTCCTGCCGGCGCTCCGTCCGTGGTGGGCCGATTCGTGGCGGATACCGCCACTCATGCGGATGGTCAGCATCGGCGCGCCGGTGGCATTTCAGCAGTGGCTCGAGATCGCCGTCTTTGGTGGCGGAGCCATCGTGCTCGGTTGGTTTGGCCCGACGGCACTCGCGGCCCACGAAATCGCTATCAGTCTCGCGGCATTGACGTTCATGGTGCCGCTCGGACTTTCTGCTGCCGCTGCGGCGATGGTCGGTCGCGCGATCGGCCGTGGCGACATGCCCGCTGCGAGGCGTGAAGCGGTTGCAGCCATCGCCGTTGGGCTCGGGTTCATGGTCTGCTCGGCGCTCGTATTCTGGGCCATTCCCCAAACGCTCGCCGGCCTCTTCATTACCGATCCTGACACCCTCGCGCTCGCGGCCTCGCTTATCGTGATCGGCGCGATCTTTCAGGTGTTCGATGGAATCCAGGGCGTGGCGACTGGCGTACTACGCGGCACAGCCGATACGCGCGTGCCGATGCTCATCCATCTTGCCGGGTTCTGGTTCGTGGGCGCTCCGGCTGGCCTCTGGCTGGCCCTGCGAACTCCGCTCGGGCCACGCGGTGTCTGGTGGGGCTATGTGGCCGGACTCGTGGTCGTCGCTGTGCTGCAGCTCTGGCGCGTACGCTGGCGCCTCGCACGCCATCTGCCGCGACTTCAGGTGGAAGAGACCAGCGAGTTCGGCGTTGTGACCGAATGACCCGAAGCGCGGAGGGGCGCTAGACGCCCTTTTCCTTAAGGAGATCCATAAACTCGAACGGCTGCGTGAGCTGCAGCAGTCGTTCCGGCAGATCTGGCTCCTTCGAGAACTGCGCAATCTTTCCCAGTACCGGGAGGTACTGGTTGGAGACTTCCAGTGGCGGCGCGACGATGAGAAAAAAGAAGTGGACCGGCTTGTCGTCAATTGCCTTGAAGTCGAGCCCGGGTTGCTTGCGACCGAACGCCACGCGAAGCTTGCTCACGACAAGCGAACGGCAATGCGGGATCGCAATGCTACGCCCGATGCCTGTGGAACCAAGATTTTCGCGGCGCTTGAGCATCTTGAACAGCATGGCCTCGTTCTTCTCTTCGAGACCGAGCAGGCCAATGAGTTCCTTCAAGACATCGTCCTTCGTCGTCCCTTCGATGTCGAGCTTGATCGCGTCTTCTGTAAAGAACTCGCGGAGTTCCATACCACTCCCTCAGGCCAGGTCAACAAGTCGCCAATCCATCGGGCCCCAAGGATTGGACACAATCCTAAACTAACTTCTGGCAGAAACCGAGTCAAATCCTGATATTGCAAGCAGTTGACTGCTGGGATAGCTTGCAATGATGAAGCGCTTTCCCTATCCGACTGGGCACGACGTGCCCCTGTTCCTGGCCCCCATGGCCGGGGTGTCGGAGTCGCCATTCAGGCGGCTGTGCCGTGGTCATGGCGCTGATGTTGTGGTCACGGAGTTCTTGTCAGCTGAGGGGATCCGTCGAGAAAACGAGGCGACGCTGAGCAAGCTGCGCTTCAGCGCGGACGAACGTACCATCGGCGTGCAGATCTTTGGCGCCGATCCGATGGCGATGCAGGAAGCGTCGGCGCTGGTGACGGATCTATTCCAGCCCGAGTTCATCGACATCAACTTTGGCTGCCCGGTCAAAAAGGTCGTCCGGCGAAATGGTGGTTCCGGTTGCCTGAAGGATCTCGACCTCGTGCAGGCAGTGATCCGCTCGGTGATCCGCGGCACGCACCTTCCGGTCACCTGCAAGATTCGAAGTGGCTGGAGCGAGGAGATGCGTGATCCCGTGGCGATCGGTCTCCGCTGTCAAGATGCCGGCGTGAAAGCGATCGCACTGCATCCGCGCACACGCACGCAGATGTATAGTGGCAGAGCCTGGTGGGAAGAGATCGGCGCGCTCGCGGCGGCCCTCGAGATCCCGGTCATTGGGAACGGCGATATCAAGACGGCCGAGGATGCCTACCGGATGTGGCGCGAAACGCAGTGCGCCGGCGTGATGATTGCCCGCGGATCGTACGGCCAGCCCTGGGTGTTCGCACAGGCACGCGCGCTCATCGAAGGGCGCGTGCCGCTACCAACGCCGCCGGTGGCCGAGCGGTTCGTTGTGGCGCTGGACCATGCCCGCATGGTGCAGGCGTATGAGATCGATCCTCAGGGCGCAGCCATCGAGTTCCGGAAACACCTCGGCTGGTACGTTCGTGGGTTACCGCACTCAGCCGACCTGCGCCGCAGACTGCATCAGGTGAACGGCTTCAGTGAAGTCGAAGGGATTTTCGGCGATTATCTCGCTGCTGCAGCTCGCGGCGATTTCGCTGAGGACGGGCTACTGGCGGCCGCCTGTTCCGCGACGACTTCGGTGGACGCTGAGCGCCCCCGCATCGCCCACGAATGATCAGGGCGCGCGTTCGCGCTCTCTTGGCGGAAGTCGCCGCGGGAACCTCGAGCATCGATGACGCGCTCTCGCGCCTCGATTCGGAGCCGATCGAGACGCTGGCGCACACGACGATAGACCACCACCGCGCGCTTCGCTCTGGCTATCCCGAAGTGGTCTACGGTTCGGGCAAGACGGTGGAGCAGGTGATCGAGATTTGCGCGAGTATCAGTGAGCGGTCGGCACATTTCCTGGTCACCAGGACCACGGCCGAACAGCGCGAGGCCCTGGTGTCGCGGTTCGCAGCCGCCATTGCAAGTGACATCGCCAGGACGGTGCGTTGGTCGGCAAGCGGGCGGCCTGATGTCGATTCGTGCGGCGATCGGCCTCGCGGCCGGGTCCTGATTGTCACGGCTGGAACAAGCGACCTCGCGGTGGCTGAGGAGGCGTCCGAGACGCTCGCCGCGCTCGGGATTAGCGCGGATCGCCTCGTCGATGTCGGCGTGGCAGGTATCCATCGGCTCCTCGCGAAGACCGAAGCGCTGCAACAGGCTGCGGCGGTCATCGTCGTAGCGGGAATGGACGGCGCGCTCCCGTCGGTTGTCGGCGGGTTGGTCCGAGTGCCCGTGATCGCGGTGCCCACCAGCGTAGGGTATGGGGCAAGCTTTGGCGGACTGGCCGCGCTGCTGACCATGCTGAATGGTTGTGCGGCAGGCGTGGTTGTATGCAACATCGACAACGGTTTCGGAGCCGCGATGGCAGCGGCGCGCGCGATTGGTGCGTAAAGTAGATGTCAACCTTACTCGCCTGGGGTGTCTGATGACTGATGACGTTCGTTTTACGCGACGTAGTGTGCTCAAGTTGGGCGTCGGCGCTGGCGTCGCGCTCTCCATGAACCGCCTTCCGGCCTTTGCGGCCGAGCCGAGTTTCGTCGTACCGCCGCAGGTTGGCGGGTTGATTCAACGGGCGATCCCCTCGAGTGGCGAACGGTTGCCGATCGTCGGGATGGGTACAGCGCGCAACTACGAGAATCCGACACCGGAACAGGTGCCACCGCTTCGCGATGTGATCCGCCAGTTCCCGGAGATGGGTGGACGGGTGCTCGATACGGCGCCTTCATACGGACGGGCTGAGGTTGTGGTCGGCGACCTGATGAAGGAGCTGGGCAATCGCGACAAGTATTTCATCGCTACCAAGGTGTCGCTGGGCGGTCGCGGTGGTGGTGGCGGTGGTCCGGAAGCCGCCACGGCATCTCTGGATCGCTCGCTCTCACGATTCGGAACCGACCACATCGACCTGATGCAGGTCTGGAATCTGTCGCAACCCGACGTGCTGCTGCCTATGCTCGACGAGTGGAAGGCTGTGAAGAAGATTCGCTATACCGGCGTCACCACGAGCAGTGACCAGCAGTACGGTCAGCTCGAGGCGCTGATGCTGGCGCGGAAGTTCGACTTTATCCAGCTCGACTTTGCAATCGATAACCGCAACGTGCAGGACCGGCTGCTTCCACTTGCCGCCGAACGGGGCATCGCCGTGCTGGTGAACCTGCCGTTTGGCAGGGGGCGGCCGTTCCAGAAGGTGCAGGGCAAGCCGTTGCCAGGCTGGGCCACGGAGATCGACTGCACCGACTGGTCCCAGGTCTTTCTCAAATACGTTGTCAGCCACCCCACCGTGACCTGCGCGATTCCAGGCACGGAGAAAGTGGATTATCTCCAACTCAACCTCGGTGCGGCTCATGGGCGGCTGCCGGATGCGGCGCTGCGGAAGCGGATCGAGACCGATTTCGACGCGATGTAAGCCGTAGGAGCGCAGGGAACTGAGCCGTACGCGGACGTGGCGGCTCGGTTATATTGATTGGACAGGGGGCGACCGGTTTCGATTGTGCAGGTGGCCTCGTGGTTGCGTGCCCAGGTCCTCGGGTTCCTGGTAAAACACTCGGGAAACTTTCAACTGCGAACCAAAACTTCGCCCTGGCTGCGTAACTCCGGCTAACGCCGAGCTACACCAGCAGTGCTCCACAGGAAGCCCTCCCGGGGCGGCCCATGGAGTATCGCAAATCTGGGATAGTGTTGCGGTCCGTCGTCGGCCGAAACGCGAAACTCTAGACGGCTCATCTGTCCGTGGGCGGCCTGTCGGCCAGCGGACGGAAACATCAATCGACGGGCTACGCACGTAGGCGCTGCGGGAGATCCTACGCAAGACGGGAGTTCGATTCTCCCCGCCTCCACTCCCTGAGGTGAACGATACGAAGGAAGGGGCGTTCGAAAGGGCGCCCCTTTCTCGTTTTCGATCCGGTAAGCCCCGGCTACGGCGGCGCACGACGGTTTGGCGACTTGCGGGGGCGAGGCAGCTTGACTTACTCAATAAACAGTTGAGCCTTAGCGTGCGCGGCGATTTTCCGATTTGACGGGCCGCGTACGGAGTTCGCCCCGAAGACATCCGTCTAAGTACCGTGCCAAACGGCCCGCGACGATTGTCGGGGCCGTTCTGTTTTTCACAACTGATTGGCCCGGTCACCTGCGCCTCGGTGGCCAACATGAAGAGAGACGGCGAGAGCATAGGCTCGTTGCCCCGTCCGCCAGACCGTAGTCCTGCCCATTCCGGGCACAACGGTGGCCCAGCCGACCGGCGTCGATCTAGACGCTGGACCCATGTGCGAGCGAGGCGCGACCTCTTTCGAAAGGACCGCGTTACGGAGTTCCAGCCTTCGCGTTACGTTGGCGAAAAAATCACCAAGTCCGGCGAAATACTCCTTTCGCACCACCACATTTCGCTGTTGCACGGCCTGATGGATCGACCAGAGGGCATTGCCCTGTCCGTCGGTGACTGGCTGTTGGCATCTCTGCCCTACGGCAGGCGCTATCTCTGGACTACGTGTCAGTCGGGATGCTCCAGAAGGCCATTCGTACTATCCACCCATCGTGGGTTCACCGACAAAAGACTGGGCGCTGCATTCAGGCGACACTGCTCTCGCGTGGCCGCGCTATCATCGATCGTGATCTGGCGGCGCGCATCCGAGGGCATGGCACGTATGACGGGTTGCCAAAGATCAGGCGGTGAGGATGCCCACGTTGAAGCGGACGATACAGACGCATGATTCGTAAGGTGGCGGAGGGTATGATCATTCGCCTCGACAGCGGGCTGATTTATACACTCAAGCCGTCGGTCAGTATCGATGCCGCTATCATCGCCTACACGGTGAAGTCTGACCAGGCGGACATGGCGCGATCGATCCTGTTAGGCCTCATGCACGAAGACGGTTAATTCCAAGTGCTCGGTCGATGCGGCGGCCCGTCCATCCGTGTGTTAGCATCTCCGCTCCTCATAAATGACTTGAAGCAGCTAGGCTAAACCTATGCGAAATAACGACGTACGGCGCACAGGAAGGCTGCGCTGGACGCGGCATTACCATCTGCACCACTTCCACGCCGTACCAAAATCTCACAAACGCCTCTGTGGTAGCGGTGAAAGCAATCCACGGGGGGTCTACATTATTTTTTACAGATGATCTCATCAGTGCTAATTCTTTTGGTTGGCGGAGTGCTGCTAGGGCACTTGGCGAGTCGGCTCTTTCAAGTTCTGGCAATCCTCCCTACGAGCATTGTCGGAGTCGGAGGGCGCGAGGAGGGCCGGTGGAGTCAGGTAGCTCAACTCATCAAAGAAGACATTCCCCTATTCGCTGCAGTTGTGGTGATGATTATCGCGTTTTTCGCGTTGCTATTCGTGCCAACGTGGATGATCGCATTTGGGATCTCTCTCTACCCAATTGCCAACATTTTGATTTCTAGTGAGTCCACTAAAGAAGCCATTCCCCTATTCGCTGCAGCTGTGGTGACGATTATCGCGTTTTTCGTGTTCGTACCAACTCTGTGGTAGCTGTGAAAGCAATCCGCCGGGGGAGCTATCGTGTGACGTCGGCAACTAGTGCCGTCACACCTGCGCTGCTGCTCGCCTTAGCGGCCTGCCAACGCGGCCAGCCGATCCCACAGCCAATCCCGCAGCCAGCAGCGGTTGTTCTCGCGGTCAGCACCCCAGGCCCGCAGGGACCACGCCCTCTCATTCGGGTGCTCGGAACCGGTGGTACGATCGGCTCAGCCGGAGCCTACTGGACCGGGGGCTCTACTCGTGTGGCGATTGATCAGCTCCTGCGCGTCCCTGGTATCGATTCGATCGCGACGGTCGAGACGGAACAGTTCCTCAACGTGGCGTCGAGCGCGATCGGGCCAGCTCGCTGGCTTGAGCTGTCACGGCGTATTGCACAGCTATTTGCCGAACGCAGCGACCTGCGCGGAATCGTCGTGACGCACGGCACCGACACGATGGAAGAGACGGCGTACTTTCTCGATCTCACGGTCGGTGGGATCCGCCCGGTCGTTGTCACTGGATCGATGCGGCCATCGGACATGGCTGGCGCAGACGGGCCGGCGAACCTGACGAGTGCCGCGCGCGTCGCGGTCGACACCAATGCGCGTGGCCGTGGCACGGTGGTCGTGATGGATGACCGGCTGTTCGCCGCGCGCGATGTGACCAAGTCGAACAGCACACGGGTGGAGGCATTCCAGGCGCCAGAGCGTGGGCCGCTCGCGATCATTGACCCCGAGGGCGTGGTCTACCGGCGGAAGTCCGACCACCGGAACGCGCCGCAGTTCGACATCAGCGCGGTGACGGAGTTGCCGCGTGTGGACGTCATTTACGCGTATGCGGGCGCCGACGGCGCCGCTATCGACGCCGTGGTCGCCGCCGGAGCCAAGGGTATCGTCGTGGCGGGAGTGGGTCGCGGCGGATCGATCCAACTGCAGAGTGCCGCGCTCGCGCGTGCGCGGGAGCGTGGCGTCGTCATCGTCACATCGACCCGCACCGGATCTGGCGCCGTGCCAGTGGGGACGGGAGCCAACATTGGTGCCGGCGATCTCAATCCGCAAAAGGCGCGTGTGCTGCTCATGCTGGCGCTCACTCGCACGAGCGACGTGGTGCAGCTGCGAAAAGTCTTCGCCGAGAATCAGTAGGGCCGAACGTCCGCGCTGCTGACGACTCGGTTGGCGAGCTGCCAGCGCGTCGCCGGCACCGTTACCCCATTCGCTGTTTCGACGCGATAGTTGGCGCCGCGGTCGGGTAGTTGCCGCTGAAGCAGGAATCGCAGAATCCGGTCGGTCCATCGGGCACAGCGCCAAGCATACCGTCGAGCGAGATGTAGCCGAGTGAATCCACGCCGATGTGCTGCGCCACTTGATCGATGGACATGTTCGCCGCGATGAGTTCCTTCTTGTCGGGCGTATCGATGCCATACCAGCAGGGCCCGATGATCGGCGGCGAACTCACACGCATGTGCACTTCGCGCGCTCCAGCGGCGCGCACCAAGGCCACCAGCCCCCGAGTTGTCGTGCCACGAACGATCGAGTCGTCCACCATCACGACGCTCTTCCCGGCAAGAATTTCCCGGACCGGGTTGTACTTGACCTTGACCTTCGCGTTGCGTCCTTGCTGGGTGGGCTGGATAAATGTCCGGCCGACGTAGTGATTGCGGATCAGCGCGTGTTCGAGTGGCAGCCCCGACTGGACGGAGAACCCCAGTGCGGCGGCGTTCGACGAATCGGGGACGGCAAAGACAAATTCCGCCCCAGGGGCAGGGTGTTCGATCGCGAGCTGACGCCCAAGTGCACGTCGTGCGCCGTCCACCGATCCGCCGAACACGCGGCTGTCAGGGCGGGCGAAGTAGACATGCTCGAACACGCATCGGTGGAGTGGCGTCGCGCGCTCGAGCTGGAGGGTGCGGATCCCTGTGGCGTCCACGGCAATGATCTCACCGGGTTCGACGTCTCGCACATAGGTGGCGCCGACGATATCGAGGGCGCAGGTCTCCGACGCGAAGACCGTCGCGCCGTTGAGCGTTCCCATGGCGAGCGGGCGCCAGCCATTCGGGTCGCGGGCTGCCAGCAGCGTGTCATTGATCAGTACGAGCAACGAATAGGCACCTTCGATTCCCTGGAGTGCTTCGGCGAGCTGCCGCTCCGGCTGCTTGGAATGAGCGCGGGCGAGGCGGTGGACGATGACCTCGGAGTCCATCGTGGAGCTGAAAATCGAACCGCTGCCTTCAAGCGCCTGTCGTAGTTCGGTCGCGTTGGTCAGGTTCCCGTTGTGGGCCAGCCCGATGTGGCCACCGCGGAACTGCACCAGCGACGGTTGCGCGTTCTCGATCGTAGACGCGCCCGCGGTGGAATATCGGGTGTGGCCAAGGGCGGTACGGCCCGCTAGGCCCTTGAGCGGTTCAGGGGAAAAGGCGTCGCCGAGCAGGCCCATCGCTCGGAGACTGGTTCCGCGCCCGTTGTCGCTGGCGATGATGCCGGCTGATTCCTGTCCGCGGTGCTGGAGCGAGTAAAGTCCCAGATGCGTGAGGACGGCCGCCGAGTCATGTCCGCTGATTCCAAAAATACCGCACATCAGGCCGTTACCTCGGCAACAGGAAGTTCTGACGACACCGTGCGGCTGAGTGCTCGTTCGAGCGCGCCGTGGTACGCGTACGCAAGGTCTTCCAGCGACGCCCGCAGTTCGCGGCCTGCACCTGTGATCACGAGGCCGCTCACCGCTGGCGACGTTGACCCGATGACCTGTGCCGGTACCCCGTGCTTTGCGGCGACCGCCAGCAACGCGGGGAGGTCCGACGCAGTGGCAATGATGCGTCCTTGCGCTTCTCCAAAGAAGAGCGCACGGTCTGGCAGCGCATCCCACGGCGACAGTGAGACCGTTGCGCCAATCGGCGCGAGCGTGTCGGCGATGCAGCATTCGCTCAGCGCGACGGCGATGCCACCTTCACTACAATCGTGGGCGGAGTTTACGTAGCCTCCTTGGATTGCTTCGACAATCGCGTCGATCAGCGCGCGCTCTCGGGTCAGGTCGCACGCCGGCGGTGCGCCGGCCACAACGCCATGAATCCACGAGAGATACTCGCTCGCGCCGAGCTCGGCGGTCGGCTCGCCAAGGAGAACGATCGGGTGGCCCGCCGCCTTGAAGGCCATGCCAGTGGCGTGCGCCACGTCGTCGAGCACGCCGACCATCCCGATCGTCGGCGTCGGGTAGATCACACCGCGCGGGTTCTCGTTATAGAGCGACACGTTGCCGCCGGTGACTGGTGTATCGAGCGCGACACAGGCTTCGCCCATACCGCCGACGGCTTCCTTGAACTGCCAGAACACGTCCGGCTTCTTTGGGTTGCCGAAGTTGAGGCAGTTGGTGATCGCGCGTGGACGTGCACCGGTGCAGGCGACGTTTCGAGCCGCTTCAGCTACGGCAATGCGTCCGCCGACTCGTGGTTCGAGGTAGACGTAGCGGCCGTTACAGTCGGTCTTCACCGCCAGTCCGCGTGTGGTGCCCCGAATCCGCAGCACCGCCGCGTCAGCCGCCCCAGGGCCGAGCACCGTGCTGGTGCGCACGGTGGAATCATACTGGCGGTAAACCCACTGTTTGGACGCGATCGTCGGCGAGGAGAGCAGGCGCGTGAGCGTCCATGCAAGATCCCGTTCCTCAGCCTTGGGAGGAATGGCGTGCACGTCACGAGCACGAAGGGCGATGACCGCGGCGCCTTCTTTTGCCTCAGGCGTATACATCGGGCAGTCGGTGACGAGCCGCGTGCCGGGGAACTCGGCCACCACGTGGTCGCCTTCTACAACACGGTACACGGGTTCGGCGATCACCTCGCCGATCACTTCAGCGTGCAAGTCCCACTTAGCCAGAATGGCGCGCACCGCCTCTTCGCGGCCTTTGTGCGCCACTACCAGCATCCGTTCCTGCGATTCGCTGAGCAGGATCTCGTACGGTGTCATCCCCTGTTCGCGCACCGGAACTTTGAGGGTATCGATGACCACGCCCACATCACCGCGCTCCGCCATCTCCGCGCTCGACGACGTGAGTCCTGCAGCGCCCATGTCCTGTACGGCCACCACGTTGCCGCTTGCAATCATTTCGAGCGTCGCTTCGAGAAGCAACTTTTCTGTGAAGGGATCACCGACCTGGACGCGCGGCCGCTTGGCGTCGCTGTCGTGCGAGAGGTCTTCGGACGCAAATGAGGCGCCGTGAATGCCGTCGCGCCCGGTCCGTGCACCGACGGCGATGACCGGATTGCCGACCCCTTCGGCCTTGGCGCGGATCAGATCCTCCTCAGAAAAAATCCCAACGCACATCGCGTTGACGAGCGGATTGCCATCGTACGCGGCGTCGAACATGATATCGCCAGCAACGGTCGGCACGCCGATGCAGTTCCCGTAATCGCCGATCCCTTTGACCACGCCGCCGACGAGGTATCGCACCCGCGGCGATTCGAGCGAGCCAAATCGGAGCGAGTTCAGCATCGCGATCGGCCGCGCTCCCATAGAGAACACGTCGCGCAGAATGCCGC
>SXGR01647287.1_pt1 | contig 31206 bp, 24 predicted proteins | sample 3174711 | NCBI WGS metagenome assembly SXGR01 (sample SAMN11356860, study PRJNA531348) | freshwater metagenome | isolation source: freshwater sample F1-60 | place: China: Fuxian Lake, Yuxi | collected 2017-12-25 | reverse complement strand
GCGCAGAAGACCATGGGCATCATCGCCGGCGCGCTCTACGCCGGTGGCTACCTGACGGAGTTTAGGATTCCCTTCTGGGTGGTGATGGCGGCGCACGCGGCCATCTCGCTCGGCACGCTCGCCGGAGGCTGGCGCATCATTCACACGATGGGGTCGAAGATTACGCGTCTTCAACCGGCGGGTGGCTTCGCCGCCGAGACGGCCGGTGCGGTGTCACTGTTCACCGCCACTGCTCTCGGCGTGCCGGTCAGCACCACCCACACCATTACTGGCGCCATCATTGGCGTGGGTTCCGTCCGGCGCCTGTCGGCCGTTCGGTGGGGCATTGCCGGTCAGATCGTGTGGGCGTGGATTCTGACGATTCCCGCGTCAGCCGGCATCGCGGCAATCACTTTCTACCTGCTGCACTCGATCGGTGTCCCGTAAACCGATCGCTTATTCGTCTGGTCCCGATGGCAAGCTGACGGTAAAGAGCGCGCCACCGGCCGCTTGGTTCTCAACCACCACTTCACCTTCCAACACTTGAACCAGGTGCTTGACGATCGACAAGCCCAGTCCCGTGCCGCCAGGCCGGGCCCGCGACTTGTCGACGCGGTAGAAGCGTTCGAAGACGCGTCCCAGGTCGTCGGGCGCGATGCCGTGGCCGGTGTCGGCGACGCTCAGTTGAAACCGTCCGCCCACCACTACCGCCGACACATTAATCGCCCCACCGGCAGGCGTGTAGTTAACGGCGTTCTCCACCAGATTGCGGAGGATGTCGTGCAGCTTGGCGGCGTCGGTGTTCAGGGTCGCTGCGTCAGGCGTCACCGTGGCGGCAATGGTCTGCTGCTTCGCGGTGGCCGTCGCCTCGAAATCGCCGGCCACGCCCTGAATCAGGCCGTCGATGTCGCACGGGGCGAGTTCCACGGTTTCCTGCCCGGCCTCGAGGCGCGCCAGTCGCAGCAGGTCCTTGACCAGTCGCTCCATGCGTTCCGCCTGCCGGTGGATGATCTCCAGGAATCGCTCACGCGCATCGTTATCCTCGGGATCGTCCAGCAACGCTTCGGCGTAACCCTTGATGGCGGTCAGCGGCGTGCGCAGCTCGTGCGACACGTTGGCCACGAAGTCGCGGCGGATGAGGTCGGCTTTGCGCAGCTCGGAGATGTCGTGCATCACGAGCACGGCGCCGCGGCCAGCGGTGACGACCGGCGCCACCTGGGCGACCAGGGTCCTGGTGGTATCGCGCGTGACCGACAGCTCGAGCGTGCTGGTTTCGCCGCCGGCCAGCGCGCGGCCAATGTGCTCGACAATACCGGGGTGGCGGATCGCTTCGACGTAGGGGTGATCGATCGCGCCCTGCTCAAGTTTCAGGATGCGGCGGGCCGCGTCGTTGACCAGTTGCAGGTGTCCTTGTTCATCGACCACCAGCACGCCTTCGATCATGCTCGAGAGAATGGCCTCCATGCGGGCGCGGTCGCGGGCCAGGCTGTCGACGCGGCGGCCGAGTTCCTGCACCGCTTGGTCCATGCCCCGGGCCACGCTCCCCAGGTCGTCGTCGCCGTAGTCGGGTGCCGGGCGGCTGAGGTCGCCGAGGGCGTAGCGGCGCGCGACGGCCAGAATGGCGGACACCCGCTGGCCTTCGCTCGCGGTCTGCGCCAAACGCCGTAGCGCCAGGGCGGCCAACGCCAGGGCCACTCCGGCGGACACGCCGACCAGCAAGAGAGAAGTAGTCGTCAGGGGCATCAGGCCGGGGCCGGGTCGAGCAGCTTATAGCCGAACTGTTTGACGGTCACAATCGCGTCGGCAAGCATCGGCACCTTTTCGCGCAGGCGCCGCACGTGGACGTCGACCGTTCGCGTCCCGCCAGTGTACGAGTAGCCCCACACGTCCGACAGCAACAGGTCGCGCGACAGCACGCGACCGCGGTGCAGCATCAGGTACTGCAGCAGCAGGAACTCCTTGGCCGTCAGCTTGACCTCATCGCCGTGGATCTTGACGAGGTGTCGATCAACGTCGACCGAGAGGCCGCCGTAGGTCAGCTTGCTGTTGCCCGGCGCCGGCCGATGCGCGCGGCGCAGCAGGGCGCGCACGCGCGCGACCACTTCGTTGGGGCTGAACGGCGTGGTGATGTAGTCGTCTGCGCCCAGTTCGAGGCCGACAATGCGGTCCGACTCTTCGGCCTTGGCGGTCAGCATGATGATGGGAATAGCCGCGGTGGCGGCGTCCGCCCGGATGGCCCGGCACACTTGCAGGCCATCAAGGCCAGGCAGCATCAAGTCGAGCAGGACCAGGTCCGGCGGCTCGCGCTTGATCTGGGGCATGACGTCCCGGCCCGAGGTGATCACCGTGGCCGTGAAGCCCGCTTTGCGCAGGTAATGCTCAAGCAGGTTCCCGATGTCCGGGTCATCCTCGACGACCAGGATGCGAGTGGGAGGGCGCGCGGACATGACGACCGGATCTTAGCAGGTGCCCTCGGATAAAGGTGCTGAAGAAGCTGGCGTGCCGAAGGTGCCGAGGTGGGGTATCGTGAGGAGGAAGATTATGGCTAATCTGCGGTTGTCGGTTTTATCCCTGCTGGTCGTGGGCGCGCTTCACGCCGAGGTCGCGGCGCAATCGCCGCCGGCCACGACCGGCGCGACCCGTGCCGACACCATGCATCTCACCTTGCGCACGTTCATCGATGAGGCACGCGTGGCCGCACCCGACCAGGTGTCGCTGGCCTTTGACATCACGCCAAAGAAGCTGATGCACGTCTACGCGCCCGGCAAGCACGACTACCAGGTGATTGCCGTGAAGCTCGATGCGCAGCCGTGGTTCCGCGTCTCGCCCACGACCTATCCGCCGTCGGAGATCTATCACTTCAAGGAACTCGACGAGAAGGTGGAGACCTACGGCAAGCCGTTCACGCTGGTGCAACAGGTCATCATCCTGGCGACGCCCGAGGCGAAGACGTTGCTGGCGGCCTCGCCGACCGTGACGATCTCGGGTCGCCTTGAGTACCAGGCCTGCGACGACCGCGTCTGCTACGCGCCGAAGAAGGTGCCGGTGAGCTTCACGCTGAACGTCAAGGACGTCGCACAGAACTAGTGCCGCATACCCTTCGGAGGTGGGTATAATCCCCGCGTTGTGGCTTCTCGTCCCAGCTCAACCGTCCTGACCCTCTCCGCACTGGTGTGGTGTGCGGCGACCGTCGCCGCGCGGCAGCCGGTGGCCGTGCCCGACCTCGCCGAGGTGCTTCAGCGCGTCGGCGAGCGGGTCGAGCGATACTTCGCGCGCGCTCAAAGCATTGTCTGCGTCGAGATCGTTGGCCTGATGCCGGTGGACACCGGCGGCTTCGTCCGCGGCCGCACCGTCGAATCGGAGTTGCGCCTGTCGTGGGAACCCACCGACCAGAATCCTGTCCCGATTGAGGCGCGCACGTTGCGCCAGGTGACCAAGGTCAACGGCCACGCCCCGCGCAAGGACGATCGCGACAACTGCACGTCGCCTGAGCAGAACAGCTCCGAGGTCCAGCCGTTATCGCTGTTGCTGCCGCAGCAACGTCACGAGTATTCGTTCAAGCTCGCGGGCGCCGCCCGCGTCGACAACCGCGCCGCCATCCTGGTCGACTACCGCATGGTCGACAAGCCGTCGGTCAAATCGACGCTGGTCAGTGATAACGAGGATTGCGTCAGCTTCGCGCTGGATGGCGGCATGCGCGGCCGCGTCTGGATCGATGCCGAGACCTTCGACGTGTTGCGAATGGACCAGGGGCTGATTGGCCTGGTCGACATCCCGCTGCCGCGCAAGACCGCCAATCGCTCGCGGTGGGGCTCGTGGACGATGGAGCGGTGGGACACCTCGATCCGGTTTAAGCCCGTGACGTTCCAGGATCCGCCCGAGACGCTGGTGCTGCCGGCCTCCTCGACCTCGTTCCGCATCACCCGTGGGGCGGGCAACCCGCGCCTGCGAACCAGCACGCAGTACTCGAGCTACCGCCGCTTCATCACCGCCGGCCGCATCGTCACACCCCAGTAAATACCGCCTGAATTCGCTTGACAGCTTATGTTGGGCCCGAGTATTTTTGTAACTCAAAATACTGATTTAGATTAACAAAATTATTAAGTTTGCCCATTAGAAGTTCCGCCTTCGGGCTTCGCGCTATGGCGGACCAGCGTTGCTCGTGGCCCTCCTGCTCGGCGCCCGACCCGTCAGCGCGCAGACGCCGGCCCCACCCCCACCCCCACCCTCACCCCGTGAGGGCATCCCCACGCTGTCTGGCTACATGGAGATGCACCTCTTAGCCACCGAGGACTCGGAGGACACCGAGATACACGTTCAAAATGCACGAGAGCCGCGATCGAGCCTGACCACATTTAACAGGAATTAACTCTGTGTTCCCCGTGTCCTCTGTGGCAATATTCTTCCGTCCGGAGGGGACCATGTACCGTCGTTTCGTTGGCGCCGTCGTCACTATCGTGCTCGGATGTTTCCTGGTCCCCGTGATGGGGCAGGCGCCGGCCAAGCCAGCCCCGGTCACTAAGCCGTCGCCGGCGCCCGCCGCAAAGCCCAAGGCGTGGGTCGTGCCGCGGACAGCGGACGGTAAGCCCGATCTGCAGGGCAACTGGACCAACGAAACGCAAACCCCGCTCGAGCGCATGGGTGGCGGCGGCACCACACTGACCGACCAGCAGGCGACTGCGATCGAAGATCGCGCGCAACTGGTGGAAGAGATCCGCGACAAGCCGAGCGACCCCAATCGCGCGGCGCCGCCCAAGGGTGGCGGCAGCGGTGGGTTTTCGGCGCCTGGTCAGAAGTCGTTTATCGAACAGATTTCTGAAGCCGCTGGCGGAGCGGTGGGCGGTTACAACGGGTTCTGGCTTGATCCCGGCCTGAGCGTCATTCGCATCGACGGCGTCGCGCGTAGCTCGATCATCATCGACCCGCCCAACGGCCGCCTGCCGGCCTTGACCGATGCCGGCAAGAAACGGCTGGCGGAAATTGGTGCTCGCGCCAGGAAGTTTGGCGAGTTCGACCATCCCGAGATGCGGCCGCTGGCCGATCGTTGCCTGCTGTCGTTCGGCTCGAACGCCGGGCCGCCGATGCTGCCGAACTACTTCTACAACAACAACTACACGATCGTGCAGACCAAGGATCACGTCATGATCCTGACCGAGATGAATCATGACGCGCGGGTCATCCGGATTGGGGCCCAGGCGCACGGCCCGGCGAATCTGCAGCCGTGGTTTGGCGACTCGATTGGCCGCTGGGAAGGCGACACCCTGGTCGTCGAGACCACCAACATCAATCCGATGCAGTTGGATCAGGCCAGCATTTTGTGGGCCTACCGCGGCGCCTCGGAGAGCCTGAAGGTCACCGAACGCTTCACCCGCACCGGGCCCGACACCATCAAGTACCGGTTCACGATGGACGATCCCTCGACCTACAACGCGCCGTTCACCGGCGAGTTGCCGTTTAACCGCATTGACGAGATGGTCTACGAGTACGCCTGCCACGAGGGCAACCACGCCATGACCAACATCTTGTCGGGGGAGCGATCGAAGGAACGCAGCGCCGCGACGAAGCCGCAGTAGTGACGCTTAGCCGTCGGCGTCGGGCCGCGCCTTCGGCGCCGACTCGGCGCCTGGCGGAATCCTGAACGGCTCCACCGGAATGCGCTCGTAGCGCACGTCGAGGATTTCCAGTTTTTCGCTGCCGCTCGGTGCGCGCAGGACGACCTGGTCGCCTGACCCCGACTTCATCAACGTTCGCGCCAATGGCGACACCCAGCTGATGTGATGGCGATCGAGGTTGACCTCGTCTGCGCCGACGATGGAGACCTCGCGTTCGGTGCCGTCGGCGATGGCGTAGCGCACCGTGGCGCCGAAGAAGACGCGGGTCGCCGCCGTGCCGGGCCGTGGGGCTTCCGGGTCCACCACTTCCGCCGCGTCGATGCGCTTGGTGAGAAAGCGAATGCGCCCATCGATCTGGCGCAGCCGCCGTTTCCCGTACTGATAGTCCGCGTTCTCGCTACGATCGCCGTTGCTGGCGGCCCACGTCACCACTTTGGTCACCGCGGGCCGTTCGCGAGTGAGCAGAAAATAATACTCGTCCTTGAGGCGCTGCAGGCCGCCCGGCGTGATGTAGTTCTTGACCCTGATCCCCGGCGCGTCGTGCTCGGGGGTTCTCCTGGACACTTTACTCATGCGGTTCAGATGTCTTTCAACCCGTGGCCGCGGAACAGAAAAAAGATCGCAACCGAGGCCAGCACCAGGCCGTTGACCATGATCACCGTCGGCGCCGAACCGACTTGCGTCACCAGCCAGCCGCTGGCCAGGCCGCCGAGCGGCGAGCCGCCGCGAAACGCCACCATGTAGATGCTGACGACGCGGCCGCGCATTTCGGCGGGGGCGAGCAGTTGCGCGAGCGAGGTGGTGAGCGAGAAGCACATCACCAGCAACGCACCGGCAATGAACAGGATCGCCGCACTCAGCAACGGCGTCCGCGACAGCGAAAAGGCCGCCATCGCAAAGCCGAACGACCCGAGCGACATCAGCAGCACCCGGCTAATGTGGCGGTGCTTGCCGAGCCACGCCACGACCAGCGCTCCCGTCACCGCACCGGCGCCCGAGCAGGTCATCAGCCACGAGTAGAAACCCACGTCCTGGTTGAACACGTTCTTGGTGATGACCGGGAGGAACGTCAGCAGCGGCAGGCCGAGAAATGCGCCAGTGAAGCCGAGCGCGGTGACGATCTTCAAATTGCGCGAATCGCGCACGTAGCGAAGCCCGTCCTTCATCTGCTCCATCATGTTGGTGGTGGCGGTCGGCGGCACGTGGACGTTACGTAGCGCGAGGATGGCCGCAATCACGAACAGAAACGAGACCCCGTTCAGGCCGAAGCACGCCACCATGCCGAAGGCGGCGAGCGCGGTGCCGGCGACGATCGGTCCGATCACGCGTGCGAGGTTGAACTGGATTGAGTTGAGCGCGATGGCATTGGGCAGGTGGTCCTTGCCGACCAGTGTCGGAATCAGCGACTGGTAGGCGGGCCCGCCAAAAGCCTGCGCACAGCCCGAGATGAACGACAGCGTCAGGATCATCCAGATCTGGATGGTCTCGGTGTAGACCAGCGCGGCCAGGATGAACGCCACGGCCATCTGCGTGACCTGCGAGGTCAGCATCATGTGGCGGCGATCGCGGCGATCGGCGACCACGCCGCCAATCAGCGTGAACAGCAGGATCGGGACCTCGCCGACGAAGGCGTCGAGGCCGACGTAGAACGCCGACGCCGAACCGGTCATGGTCACGATCAACCACGCCTGCGCGATCTTTTGCATCCACGTGCCGATGCTCGAGGTCAGCGCGCCCAACCACAAGAGCCGGAAGTTGCGATGCGTGAGGGCCACCGCCATGCGCAATGCGGCTTGGTTCAATCTGTTTTGCAAGAGCTTCAATTTTATGCGATTTGGGTATGCTAGGCCGCATGAAGAACCTTGACCAGACTAGGCGGCGGTTCATGGCGCACTGTGCTGGCGCGGGCTTGGGCACCACCCTGGCGCCCGGCATCCTGTGGGCGCGGATGCAGGACGCCGGCGCGCAACGGGTGAACCTGGCGATGGTCACCGAAGCGCTTAAGCTGTCGGGCATCGACCTGACGGAAGAGGAGCGCACCAGCCTGGTGGAAGGCGCCAACCGCAACCTGGCGGGCTACGAAGAAATCCGCAACCTCCATATTCCCGCGGACATCTCGCCGCCGTTCCACTTCAGCCCGGTCGTCCAGGGCATGACGGTGAACAAGGCGAAGCAGCCGTTCCGCCTGAGCGCAGCGCCGGCGGTGAAGCGGCCGGCGAATCTCGAAGACGCCGCCTTCTGGCCCGTGCGCCACCTCGCCGAGCTGATTCGCACCAGGCAGGTGACGTCGCTCGAACTGACCGAGATGTACCTGGCGCGGTTGCATCGTTACAACTCGCTGCTGAACAACGTGGTCACGTTCCTGGATGACTACGGCCGCGCCGAAGCCAGGCGCGCCGACAGCGAGATGGCTGCCGGAAAGTACAAGGGACCGCTGCACGGCAGTCCGTGGGGCGCGAAGGACATCATTTCTGTCAAGGGCCACAAGACGACCTGGGGGTCGGCGCCGTTCAAGGACCAGGTGCTCGACTACGACGCCAGCGTCGTGGAGATGCTGCGTGAGGCCGGCGCCGTGCTGATCGCGAAAGTGGCGACCGGCGAGCTGGCCGGTGGCGACAACTGGTTCGGCGGGCAGACCAAGAATCCCTGGGACCCGATGCAGGGATCGAGCGGGTCGTCAGCCGGTCCTTCGTCGGCCACCGCCGCCGGCTGTATCGCGTTTGGCATCGGCACGGAAACCAGCGGCTCGATTCTCAGTCCGGCGGCGCGCTGCGGCCTCGCCGGCCTGCGGCCGACTTTCGGCCGGGTCAGCCGCTACGGTGTCATGGCGCTGTCGTGGACGCTCGATCGTCTCGGTCCCATCTGCCGCTATGCCGAGGACACCGCTATCGTGATGCAGGCCATCAGCAAGCCCGATGGCCGCGACATGAGCGTGACCGACGTGCCGTTCAACTGGAACGCGCAGTTCGATGTCAGGAAGCTGAAGGTCGGCATCATTCAGCACTCGTTCGACGACATCAGCAACGCCTCGGCAAAGGCCAACGCCGAGAAGACGCTCGAGACACTGCGCGGCCTGGGCATCACCCAGTTCATCCCGGTGACCGTGCCGGAGTTCTCGGCGAACATCAGCGGCTTCAACGTCGAGCGGACGGCGTATTTCGATCAGTACATCCGCGCCGGTCGAATGAAAGGCACGCGCGGCGGCAACCAGGCTGGCGGGCGCTTGATTCCGGCGCCCGATTACCTGCAGCAGCAGCGCGCGCGCATGATGATGATGATCGAGTTGGCGAAGGCCACCGCGCCCGTCGACGTCTATCTGGTCGCGTCGAACAACACCGGCGTGGGCGGCCCCGGCCCGCGCGCGACCGGGGCACCCGAGGCGCCGACCCCACCGCCGCAGCCACAACGTCCGCAGTCGCCGACGCAGCGCCACTTCGGCATGGCAAACTCAGCGGGCTATCCGGCGATCAACCTGCCGAATGGCTTCGCCGATACCGGCAGCCCGACCAATGCCGTGATTTACGGCCAGCCGTATCGCGAGCTGGAGATCATCGCGTTGGCGAAGGCCTATCAGGATGTGGCTGGCTTCCACACCAGGACGCCGGCTCACCTACGGCTTCAACCGTGACGCCCACTCTTTGAGCGAGGTGGGCTTCACGCCGTACTGCTTTGCGGACCGCGCTGATCGGAATCCGCAGGTATGCGATCGTGCGACCGAGCGCGCCGTAGTGGCCACCGCGATCATCTGCAGGACGGTCTTGGGATCCAGCGCGCTCACCAGCTTGTCGCTGCTCAGGAACCAGGGGCTGGGCAGATTCTCCATGAAGAACACCGGGCGGATGATCGCGTACGACGGGAAGCCGAGGTCGCGGGTGGCGTCTTCGACGCGCGACTTGTTGTCGAAGTGGGGAATGCCCGTCTTGCGGTCGGCGGCCGCTTGACTTTCGCTTTTTATTCGTTACAATGGCGAAAGTTAAGCGAATTGAGGTGAGATATGGCCGTCCGCGCCACCGTTGAAGCCCTGCTCCGAGAGCGAAAACTCGACCGTACGCTCACCTCTGCCATTCCCGAACGCCTGGGCGAAGACGCCGTTTCGCCACTGGATGTCGAGGCTCTCGATCGTGGACTTGCCGGTGGCTTGCCGCGCGGACAGGTGTCTGAAGTGGTGGGACCGGCTTCGTCTGGTCGGACGGGATTGGTCTGGGCTGCGCTGGCAGCGGCGACGCGCCGCGGCGAAACCGTGGCCCTGATCGACACCTTCGATCGCTTCGATCCGCCGACAGCGGCAGCCTGCGGCATCGTGCTGCCGCGTCTGCTGTGGGTGCGCGGCCAGGCGGTGTCAAAAACCGCGGTGGCCATCGACCCGGCGTGGCTGCCGGGCGTGCGCGCGGTCCACGGCCCCGGCACGTTCGTGGAGCGCGTGATCGATCGCGCCATCAAGTCGCTGAACCTCGTGGTGCAGTCGGGCGTGTGCACGCTGGTGGCGATCGATTTGATCGACGTGCCGGCGCAGGCGCTGCGCCGGTTGCCGGCCGCCACCTGGTTCCGCATCGAACGCGCCATCGAAGGCAGCGATACGGCCGTCGTCATTCTCGCGGCCCAATCAGTAGCCCGCAGCTCTGGTGGGCGATCAATTCAGATGGGAGTCGGGAGGCAGGAGTCTGCAGTTGGTGATCCCGGCATCACGTGGAAGGGTGACCACGATCGTTCGCGTCGCCTGGGCGGCGTGCGCACGACTACGGCCATCGGTGGAGCGCGCTGGTCGGGCACACAACAAGTCGCCGTCCACACCCGCTTTGTTCACGCGGGGTAGCCGTGTTTGCCGCACTCGTTGCTCCGTCGATTCCGGCGGCGGCCATCATTGACGTTGCGCGCGCGTTCACGCCGCGCTTCGAACAGGTGGGCCCGCTCGTGTTGCTTGATGCCGGTGGCCTGTCGCGCCTGTTCGGCAGTCCGCAGGAGTTAGGCACGCACCTGAGCGAGGCGCTGGCGAAGCACGGCACCGGCGGCACTGCGCCACGGGTCGCGATTGCCGCCACGCAAACCGCCGCGGCCCTGCTCGCGCTCGGTCGTCCAGGCCTGACGGTCATCGCGCCGGGACAAGAAGCGAAGGCCCTTGCGCCGCTCAGCATCAGCGTCCTCGATCGCTACGAGAAGCTCAAGACACTGCGAGCCGGCGACAATCGCCACCTCGAGATCCTGACCAAGTGGGGCATTCGCACACTCGGCGCCTTTGCCGCCATCGCGGGACCGGAGGTGTTTGAGCGTCTCGGTGGTCACGGCCTGCAGTGGCAGGCGCTGGCGCGGGGTGTGGATGCGCGGCCACTGGTCCCGTGGGTGGACGAGGTGCCGTTCGAAGCGGAGCTGGAACTGGAATGGCCGATCGAGGGCCTGGAGCCGTTGTCGTTTGTGCTGGCACGGTTGTTCGATCCGCTGTCGGAACGGCTGGAGCAGGCCGATCGCGGCGCGACCGTGATCCACACCTCGCTGCGCTTGACGACCAAGCGGGTCCACGTGCGCACGCTGCCGTTACCCTCGCCGATGCGCGATCCCAAGACGCTGCGCACGCTGGTGCTGCTCGATCTGGAAACGCATCCACCCGATGCGCCGATCGACACCGTGCGCGTGTTCATTGAGCCAACGCCAGGCCGTGTGACGCAGTGGACGTTACTCGAGCGCGCGCAGCCGGCACCGGAGCAGGTGTCGACGCTCATGGCGCGCCTGGGCGCGCTGATGGGCGACAAGCACGTCGGCTCGCCGCACCTGCAGGACACCTGGAAGCCGGGGGCGTTCGCCATGGACGAGTTTCGAGTTGCGAGTGAAGAGTTCAGAGTTAAGGACGGAGCGCTTGCCCCAGAACTCTTAACTGTTCATTCTGCACTGGCAACTGTGAACTCTGCGCTGCGCCGCTTCCGGTTTCCCATTCCTACGCGCGTGGAAGTACAGGAAGGCCGCCCCATTCGCGTCAAGACCGATCGCCAGGGTTTCTCGAGCGGCGCCATCGTCCAGTCCGCCGGACCATGGCGCACCTCGGGCGAGTGGTGGCAAGAAGGGCAGGCCTGGGACCGCGATGAGTGGGACGTGGCGATGGCCGACGGCACCATCTACCGGTTGGTGGTTGAACGCGGTGTGGGCCAATGGTTCTTAGAGGGAGTCGTGGACTAGAGGACTATCGTACGCCTTTTGAAAATTTTTCCTCTGAGTTCTCTGTGGCTTACATCGAACTGCACACCTCATCTGCGTTTAGCTTTTTACGCGCCGCGTCCGCGCCGGAAACGCTGGTCGAGCGCGCCGCCATGCTCGGCTATCCGGCGGTGGCACTGCTCGATCGCGACGGCGTCTCGGGCGCGCCGCGCTTCCATAAAGCCGCGCTCGCGGCCGGCCTTCGTCCACTGATCGGCGCTGAGCTGACTCTTGTGACGCGCCGGAACCCGGGACCCGGGACCCGGACCACCTGGTCACTACCGGTGTTGGTGTCCTCGCAAGAAGGCTGGCGCAGTCTCTGCCGGCTGCTGTCGCGCATGAAATTGCGCGCGCCCAAGGGCGAGGGAGCGCTCGGCATCGATGAACTCGACGGCTACACCACCGGGCTGATTGCCATGCCGGGTCGCACGTTGTTGCGGGCCGATCGCCATGGCGTCGGCGGCCTGCTGGATCGCATTGTCGGTACCTTCGGCCGCGCCAACACCTACGTCGAACTGCAACGGCACCTGCATCGCGATCAGGAAGACGACAACGACGGGCTGGTGTGCCTGGCCGAGGCGTTTCGCGTGCCGCTGGTGGCCACCGGCGGCGTGAGCTTTGCCACGCAGGAAGAACGGCCGCTATTCGACGTGCTGACCGCCATTCGCGAGCACGTGCCACTGCATCGCGCCGGCCGGCGCCTGGCGGCCAATGCCGAACGTTACTTGAAGCCGCCGGCGCAAATGGCGCGGCTGTTTGCGGATCGGCCCGAGGCCATTCACGCCACGCGCGATCTGGCTGATCGCCTGCAGTTCACGATGGCCGACCTCGGCTACCGCTTTCCGCGTTATCCGGTGCCGGACGGCGAGACCGAGATCTCGTTCCTTCGCAAGATCACCGAAGTGGGCGCGCGCGATCGCTATCGGCCGTATTACGACAAGGCCCGCGCGCAGGTGGCGCGCGAACTGGCTCTGATCGAGAAGCTGCAACTGGCCGGCTACTTCCTGATCGTCTGGGACATCGTGAACTTCTGCCGGCAGCAGGACATCCTGGTGCAGGGCCGCGGCTCGGCGGCCAACAGCGCTGTGTGCTACAGCCTGGGCATCACCGCGGTGGATCCGGTGGCGATGGAGTTACTGTTCGAGCGCTTCCTGTCGGAAGAGCGCGGCGAGTGGCCCGACATCGATCTCGACTTGCCGAGTGGCGATCGCCGCGAGCGCGTGATTCAGCACGTCTACCAGAAGTACGGCCAGCACGGCGCGGCCATGACCGCCAACGTCATCACCTATCGCGGCAAGAGCGCCGCGCGCGAAGTGGGGAGGGCGCTCGATCTCAACGAGGATCAGATCGATCGTCTGGCCAAGGTGATGCACCAGTTCGAGTTCAGCGATCCCGCCGACACGTTGTCGAAGAAGCTGGCTGAAGTCGGCATGGCCGGCGACGAGCCGCGCGTGCGGCACTTCGCTGAACTGTGGCGGCAACTGCAGGACCTGCCGCGCCACCTGGGACAGCATTCCGGCGGCATGGTGGTGTGCCAGGGCGACCTGTCGTCGGTGGTGCCACTCGAGAACGCCAGCATGCCAGGCCGCGTGGTGGTGCAGTGGGACAAGGAAGACTGCGCCGACATGGGCATCATCAAGGTCGACCTGCTCGGGCTCGGGATGATGGCCGTGTTGCAGGACACCATTCACCTGATTAACAGCCGGGATCAGGGATCAGGGATCAGGAGATCAGCCTCGCGTCGATTCCGGCGGACGACCCCGAGGTCTACAAGATGCTGTGCGCGGCCGACACCATTGGCGTGTTCCAAGTCGAGTCGCGCGCGCAGATGGCGACGTTGCCACGGCTCAAGCCGCGGAAGTTCTACGACCTGGTCGTCGAAGTCGCCATCATCCGCCCCGGCCCCATCGTTGGACAGATGGTGCATCCGTACTTGAATCGACGCGCCGGCCGAGAGGCGGTGATCTACGATCACCCGCTGCTCGAGCCCATCTTGAAGCGCACACTCGTCGTGCCGCTGTTCCAGGAGCAGTTGCTGCGCATGGCTATGGTGGTGGCCAACTTCACTGGCGGCCAGGCTGAAGACCTGCGACGGGCGATGGGCTTCAAACGGTCCGAGAAGCGCATGCGGCAGCTCGAAGGCCTGTTGCGCGACGGTATGGCGAAGAACGACATCACCGGCGAGGCCGCCGATCGCATGGTGCTCGCCATCACCTCGTTTGCCTTGTATGGCTTTCCCGAATCACACGCGGCGAGCTTCGCGCTGCTGGCGTATGCCAGCGCCTACTTCAAGGCGCACTACCCGGCGGCGTTCTACACGGCGCTGCTCAATAACCAGCCGATGGGCTTTTACCATCCCGCCACGCTGGTGAAAGACGCGCAGCGGCACGGCGTGCGCTTCAGCCCGATTGACGTGCAGGTGTCCGGCTGGGATTGCACCGTTGATCCCGACGGCTCGATCCGGCTCGGCTTGCGATATGTGCGCGGCTTGCGCGCGGAGGCGGGGCAGAGGATTGCCCAGCCTTCGCTCGCGCAATCGTCTGCGAGCTTCGGCGCGGCAGGCCCTGATCGGTGCCCCAAATGCGGTTGTGACGATCCATCGCTTATTGAGCCAGTCCCGCAGCCCCAAGCCCCAAGTCCCAAGCCCCAAGCCTTTTTCTGTAATGTGTGCTCTCACGAATGGTCGGTGGCGCCTGCGCGCAGCGGGCGTTACCGCAGCGTTGACGAACTGGTGCGCCGCACCGGGCTTCGTCGCGACGAGATGGTGGTGTTGGCAGAAATCGGCGCGCTCAACTCGCTCGGCCACAACCGCCGCTCGGCGCTATGGCAGGTCGAGCGCGCCGTTCGGCCGGCCGGCGAGATGTTCGAGGAGGGAATGCCAGAAGGGCAGGGCTTCAGCCCTGCCTCGCATCCTGGCCTAAGCCCCAGGTCCCAAGCCTCAAGCCCCCTGCCTGAAATGACCGTCTCCGAGCGCCTCGTCGCCGACTACTCCGGCTCCGGCCTCACCGTCGGCCCGCATCCGCTCACCTTCCGCCGGCACGAGCTGTCGATGCGCGGCGTGCTGCCGGCCATCGAATTGCCGAGAGCGCGCGCCGGACGAAGGGTGCGGACGGCCGGCATGGTGATCACGCGACAGCGCCCCGGCACCGCCAAGGGCTTCGTCTTCCTCACCCTCGAAGACGAAACCGGCATCGCCAACATCATCGTCCGGCCCGATCTCTACGCGAGCGATCGGCTGATCATCGTGGAGTCGTCTTTTCTGGTGGTCGAGGGGGTGTTGCAGAACCAGGACGGCGTCATCTCGATCAAGGCCGAACGCGTGTCGCAGTTGGCCGCCCTGCCCGACAGCGCAGCGATCAACTCTCACGATTTTCACTGAGATGAACCAGAATGGCTTGAAACCGCGTCACAATCACGAAATATTATGCCTGCTGCAGCCCCCATTCTCCTGACTGGTGCCACCGGCTATGTCGGCGGCCGCTTGTTGCGCTCGCTCGAAGCCCGCGGCCATCGCCTGCGCTGCCTGACGCGGCGTCCCGAGGTACTGCGGCAGGGCGCGCCTGCCGATCGGGAGGTCATGCAGGGCGATGTACTCGAGCGCGCCAGCCTCGATGCGGCGATGTCGGGCGTGGCGAACGCCTATTACCTGGTCCACTCGATGGGCGCCGCCGGTTCGTTCGAAGAGGCCGATCGCGAGGCGGCGCAGAACTTCGCCGCCGCCGCGCAGGCGGCCGGTGTGGCACGGATCATCTACCTCGGCGGACTCGGCCGCGAGGAAGAGGATCTGTCGCCGCACTTGCGCAGTCGTCAGGAAGTCGGCCGCATCCTGAAGCAATCGGGCATCCCGGTGATCGAGTTTCGCGCCTCGATCGTGATCGGCTCCGGCAGTCTTTCGTTCGAGATGATTCGCTCGCTGGTCGACCGCCTGCCCTTCATGGTCACGCCGAAGTGGGTCAGGGTGATCGCCCAGCCCATCGCCATCGACGACCTGCTGGAGTACCTGGTCGCCGCGCTGGCGCTGCCGCAGTCGGCGTCACATGTCTACGAAATCGGTGGCGCCGATCAGGTGTCCTACGCCGACATCATGCGAACGTATGCGCGACTGCGCGGACGACGGTTACGGATGGTCGAGGTGCCGGTTCTTTCGCCCTACGTGTCGAGCCTCTGGCTGGGCTTGATCACGCCGCTCTATGCCCGCATCGGCCGCAAGCTGATCGAAAGCATCGTGCACCCAACGGTGGTCAGGGACGATGCGGCGCGTCAGGTGTTTGCGATCCGACCCATGGGCGTGGAGGCGTCGGTGCGCCGTGCCTTGGCCGACCAGGAGAACGGGACCGCGGCCACGCGATGGTCGGATGCGCTGTCCTCCTCGGGTGTCCCGCGATCGTGGGACGGCGTTCAGTTCGAGCCGCGGTTGACCGATGCGCGCGCGATCACCGTACCGGTGCCGCCGGCGGCGGCCTTCAAACCGATCGAGCTGATTGGCGGCGCCACCGGCTGGTATGCGTGGAACTGGCTGTGGCAACTGCGTGGCGCGCTCGACCTACTGGTCGGCGGCGTGGGCATGCGCCGCAGTCGGCCGTCGCCAGCCGCCCTACGGGTGGGCGACACGCTGGATTTCTGGCGTGTCGAGGTGATCGAGCCGGGCCGGCGGCTGCGGCTCGTCGCCGAGATGCGGGTGCCAGGGCGGGCCTGGCTTGAGTTCGAAGTCAGCAGCGACGGCGAGTCCAGCACCATCCGCCAGACCGCCACATTTGATCCCACCGGCTGGTTCGGGCAGGCGTATTGGTACGCCCTGTATCCAATCCACCAACTGGTGTTCGGGGGCATGTTACGGGGCATTGCGCAGGCCGCGACAGCGTCCATTTCGCACTAAGGAGCGAAGCGTGCAGATCGACATTGGCATCGACGACAAGGACCGCAAGAAGATTGCCGCGGGGCTCTCGCGGCTGCTGGCCGACAGCTACAGCCTCTACTTGCAGACCCACAACTTTCATCCGTTCGCTCGGCCACCCGGCGCCGGCCACCTACACCGAGTTCGTGCGGCTCACGTCGTTGAAAGAGACGACCGGCGTGCCGGAGGCCGAGAATAGGCACGCATGCGTGCGCTGGTGCTATTTCGCCGCTATAAACATGATTTCGACGAGACCATCGGGGCCAACCAGGCCCGTCTTGACCGTGGCGCGAGCGGGGAAGTCTTTCGCGAGCACCGCGCGGTAGCCCACGTTCATGGCATCGAACCCCGCGATGTCAGTGATGTAGACCATGCCGTCGACCAGATCGCTGAAGCTGAAACCAGCGGCTGTCAGCGTACGGCCGACGCGCGCCAACGTTTCCCTGGTCTGCGCTTCCATGTTGCCCTTGTTGTCGGCGTTGTTGCCCAACAGCCCGGCGACATAGAGCGTGTTGCCCACCTTGATGGCGCTGCTGAGCGTTGCGCTCGGCCGGCCGGGTGTGCCGTCAGCGTTAGGCGTCGCAAACGCCTGCTTCGGCCCCTTGTTGGCGACCATCGTGATCTCCACCTGGTAGGTGGGGCCGGGCAGGCCGACGATTACCGTCGCGCGCGTCGGTGGATCCTTGGGGAAGTGCGGTACGTAGGCCGTGTTCATCTCCCCGAACTTCGTGCCATCAGTGATGTAAACCCGGTTAGCGACGACGTGTTCAAAGCCAAACCCAGCGGCTTTGAGCAACTCGCCCGCGTTCGCCATGATGGTATTCATCTGCGTCGTCATGTCGCCTTCGACCGGTGCGTTGTCCTTGACGCCGCGTGAGACCAGGCCCGCCATGAACAGGCGGTCGCCAGACTTGATGGCATAGCTGTACGGATTAGCGGTCGACCATCCCGCAGGCGAGACGATGCCGCGTTCGCCACCGGTGGGAATGGCGACGGCCGAGATTTCGATCAAGGCACCGGGGACGACGAAGTCCGAGATCACGGTGGTCCGCACCGGCGCGGCCTTCGGCCAGGTCTGGCGCCAGACTTCGGTCATGGCGGCGGCGTCAGCCGCGTTCTTCAAATAGACATTGGCGCTGGCCACCATCGACAAGCTCGATCCCGACTTGATCAATGTCTGGCCGATGCTGTCGAGTACCGCTTTGGTTTGGGTCTTGATGTCGCCCTGGGCCGCAATGGTGCCCGCGACGTAGATCAAGCCGTCGCCCTTGGCAGCGGCGCTGAACGGCAAGTTGCCGGCTCCCGGAAACAACTGTCGCTGGCCTTGCACGGTCACCCCCAGACTCACCACGGACACAAGCACGAACGTTGTCAGATAGCCTCGCACGGTGCACCTCTCGCGCGACAATGTATCATCGTCGGGATGCTCAAAGCGACACCCCTTCCCAAAGTTCGACGTCGGCGCTCCAAACTGCACGGCCTTGGCGTCTTCGCCATGGAGCCCATCAACAAGAACAAGCGCATCATCAACTATGCCGGTGAGCTGATCACCAACAAGCAGAGCGAGAGCCGGGAAGATCGCTACCTGTCGAAAGGCTGCATCTGGGTGTTCCGGGTCAACCGCAACTGGAGCCGCGATGCCCACGTCGGCGGCAACGACGCCCGCTTCATCAACCACTCTTGCAAGGGGAACTGCTGGATTGACGTGGACGGTAAGACCAAGACCATCTGGATCCGCGCCTCGAAGGCCATCGCCAGGGGCGAAGAGCTGACCTATGACTACAACACGGAAGGGGACAAGATCATTCCCTGCCTGTGCCGGCCGGGCTGCAAGACCAAGCTATGAGGTGGCGGCGGGGCACAGTAGCGCTGGCGATCATGGCTGTCGTGGTCGGTACGCATGCGGCCACCTTCGCCAAGGCTTCGGTGGACAGGCAGGCCGCGTATTTCGTTCGCAGCCTGGACAACCCCCGCGAACGGCGCGAAGCCCGGGCCGACATCCTCGACACGCAGGTCCTGCCCGGCTCCATCGTCAAGGCCGTGGCCCTCGTCGCGGCTCTTGAAGACGGTGTGATCCGCGCTGACTCGAATCACCTGTGCCGTCGCACCGTGACGGCTGACGGCCAGAGGTTCGTCTGCGCGCACCCCAACCTGAAGCGCGCGTTGTCCCCGGCGGAAGCACTCGCATACTCCTGCAACGATTTCTTTGTTTCGCTCGCGCCGCGGCTGTCGCGCGACACCTTGAACCGCACGCGCCTGGCCACCGGCCTGGCGCCGATTGCCGCCGGCACCCCATTAGCGCCGGCGCTTGTTGGTCTGGCCGGTCCGCGCACCAGTCCTCGGGCACTCGTGGACGTGATGGCGCGGCTGGTGGGTGCCGGCAAGGACCAGCCGGTGCCGATGAGCGCCACGACGCGCGCGGTGCTGCTCGAGGGCCTGCGTGGCGCTGCGGAGTATGGAACGGCAGCGGCGCTCAAGACAGGTGGGGTCTCAGCGCTGGCCAAGACCAGTTCAATCCTGATGCCGAGTGGCGCCGCGCTGGGACTCGTCGTCGCGCTGACCCCGGCAGGTCACCCGACCCACGGCATAGTCGTCGCCGCTCCCGGCGGTGCGGGAGTAGATGCTGCGGCCATTGCCGCGGACGTGCTCGCGCAGCGCCCCCCAGCCCCCCAGCCCCCCAGCTCCTCAGCTCTCCCGCCAATCCGGCTCGGGCGGACCGTGGCAAGCGGTGCAACGCGGGTGGAGACGATTCCCGTCGATGATTACATCGCGCAGGTGCTGGCGGGAGAAGGCCAGCCGCGCGCCGGTGATGCGGCGCAGCAGGCGCTGGCGATCACCGCGCGCACCTTTGCCATGGCCAACCGCAATCGGCACCGCCGCGAGGGCTTCGATCTGTGTGACACCACGCACTGCCAGGTCGTGCGCACGGCGACAGCCACGACGACCCGCGCAGCGCAGGCGACCTCCGGACGCATGCTGTTGAGCCAGGGGCAGCCGGCCTTTGTCTTCTACTCCGCGTCGTGCGGCGGACGCACGGAGTCGGCGTCCGAGGTCTGGCCTGGCGCCATCGACTATGCCGGCGAGGCCTCGCAGCATGACGATGCGGATGACAACGAGCCGGCGTGGGAGAGCGACGTCCGCGTGCAGGACATCGAGCGGGCCTTGCGGGTCGCGGGTCTGCGTGGCGACCGTCTCCGCGACATTCGCGTGGTGGCGCGCAACCAGTCGAACCGCGTCTCGCGTGTCCGCGTCGACGGCTTCGCGCCGCCAGAGATCAGCGGACACGAGTTTCGGATGGCGGTGGGCCGGGTCGCCGGCTTCCAGGCGCTCAAGAGCACGGCCTTCGACGTCACCCGCACCGGCAGCGGTTATCACTTCCGTGGCCGCGGCTTTGGTCACGGCGTGGGACTGTGCGTGATCGGTGCCGGCAGCCGCGCCGCCAGGGGCATCACCGCCGATGAGATTCTCAAGTTTTACTATCCGGGCCTCACGATCGGTCGTGGAGCAACCGGCGCGCTGACCACCGTCGTGCCACCGACGATACCGGCGGCACCAACCGCACGCGATCCGCGCGTGGCACCGGTTGCCACCGACGTCGCCCTGGCGTTGCCGGGGACCGAGGAGGGCGAGCGCGCCACGTTGATGACCTTGATCCGGCGGTCACGCGACGAAGTCATCAAGGCGACCGGCGCCATCCCGCCGGCGCGCCTGCGGGTGACGGTGCATCCGACGGTCGACAGTTTCGGCCGGGCCACCGGGCAGCCGTGGTGGGTGTCGGGTGCCACCGAGGGCGCGGCGATCGACCTCTTGCCGCTGACGACGCTCAAGCAGCAAGGCCAGTTGGAACGCACCGTGCGCCACGAGATCGCGCACGCCCTGCTTGATGGCGCGTTGTCGAAGCGGCCGATGTGGGTGAGGGAAGGGGCGGCGGCGTACTTCGCCAGCCCGCCGGCCTCGCGGCCTTCAGGCTCGCGGGTGACGTGTCCGAGTGACGCGGAACTGCTGCGTCCGGTATCCGCTGGAGCGCAGCGTGATGCGTACTCACGCGCCGAGGCGTGCTTTGCACGAGAGATCGCCAGAGGCCAGCGTTGGGATCAGGTTCGCTGAATGCACTCGAGCTAGGAGATCAACTCCACTCGGTTCGCGAGCCGCGGCGCCCGTGCCAGGCGGCCGTCACAAGTCAACACTCTCGTGTCGAGCACCTCGGCCAGCGCTACGTAGACGGCGTCGTAAGCGCTCAGATTTTGCCGCAGCGCCCAAACCCGGCCGAGCAGCGGCTCGTGCGCGTGACGCTGCAGGTCCAGCGACCGCAGGTCGTCAATTGCGGTTTCGGCCTCCACCGCGGTCAGCTCGCCGAGGCTGGCCAGTCGTCGGAGCGCCTGGACCACTTCGACGTCAACAAGATGAGGCACGTGCACGCCGATGGCCGGCTCGGCCATGCGCGTCGCGACCGCCTGGCCCGCCGCCGTATTGAGCAGCAGTTCGACCACGGCCGAGGCGTCGAGCACAATCACCGCGCGTCCCGCTCGCCACGTATGACGTCGGCCGCGCTGGTCTTAAGGCGGCGAACTGGACGAGCGCTCAGGCGGTCGAGCACCTCGAGCCGGGTCGGTCGATCCAGGGCCTTGCCGACCTCCCGCAGGATGTAGTCGGACATCGACATACCTTCTGTGGCCGCCCGGGCTTTGAGCCGGCGGTGAAAAGGTCTCGGAACATTGCGGATCTGAACCATCGTGTGTGACATACGAATACGATAGTTTCATCGCTTTATCATGTCAATAACCTAGAAGTTCACCTTCAACCCAAACCGGAACACCCGCGGCGCCAGAATACTGGTGACGTAGTTCGCCTGCGCGAAGTTCTGTCGGGTCTGCCGCGCCAGCACGGTGGCGGCGTTGGTCAGGTTGAACGCATCGACGTTGAACTGAATGCGGCGCTGGCCGAACACCAGGCTCTTGTCCCAGTGCAGATCGAGCTGGCTGAAGGTCGGGTAGTGTTCCGTGCCCTGCTGCGTGACGAGCGTACTCACCGTGCCGAGCGAGCCGGTGCGGTTGGGCGACAGAATGGTCCGGTTGAACTGCAGGCCATCGCGCAGGTTGTAGAACGCCGCGACCGACATGTTCCACGGCAGCGCATACATCCCCGAGAGCTTCGCCGTCCAACGCGGCCCGTTCAGGCCACCCGAGTCGGCACCATTGGTGAAGTCGAAGTTGGTTGGATCGGCGGTGGTGGAGAAGTCGGTGACGCTCGGATAGTCGAGCACCGTGCTGTTCCAGGTGTAGCTGCTGTTCATCAGCCACTTGTTGGTGAAACGCTTGCGGGCGGTGAGCTCAATGCCGTTGTAGTCGCGGGTGAACTCGTTGTTGCGCAAGACCGTGCCCGTCGGCAGGGCGGTCGGCCGTTGATAGTAGGTGGCCGTGTAGCTGGGCTGGTCGCACAGTGAATTGCCGCAGGCCGCCGTGAAGGTCACCGGTGCGTACGAGTCGGCCGTGGCGTTGCGGTAGTCGCCCTGGAAGTTGTGGTAGCGACGCCAGATGTAACTGACGCCGACCGCGAAGTCGGCCATCAGCTCATGGTCGACGCCGCCGACGAACTCGTCGGTGATGTCGTTCTCGAGCCCCGGGTCGATGCGGTTGGGTGACACCACGGACGAAGGGTTGTTCGGGTCGTAATTGGCGCTGGGCGTGGCGCGGAAGCCACGCGCGAAATCAATCTCGTTCCGGGTCACGAACAGGTCGTTGTTGAGATCGTTCCAGTAGTACGGCAGGGTGGTCTGGCCGGTGGGACTGATGCTGCCGGCGGTGTAGATGCCCAGGCCGTAGTAGCGCGCGGCGCTTGCCTTCAGCACGGTGCGGCCGGTGCCGTTGACGTCGTAGGCCACGCCGACCCGCGGGGCCAGGTTGTCGTAGGTGGCACCACCGTCGGCCCCCGTGAAGTTCACGGCGGGCAGCAGGTCGGGCAGGATCGGATTGGCGGCGATCTTGGCTGCAACCGCGCGATCGTCCTGGTGGTCGAATCGCAGCCCCCACGTCAGGGTCAGCTTGTTCGCCTTGTACGAGTCGCTGAAGTAGAGCGAGTACTGCCACATCTCGCGGCTGGTGTCGCCGTCGCGGGTGATGTCAGCCTCGTTGACGCCGTTCGATCGAATGCGGGCGGTGGCGCCGCCACCGGTCTGGCTGATCGTCTCGTACGGCGTGCTCCGCCATCGGACACCGAACTTGGTCGAGTGGTCGCCGCCGAGGAAATTGGGCAGAAAGTAATTGCCGTCAATCTTCGATTCGTAGGTGGGCCGAATGTTGTTGCTCAACGACCCCGAGCGCGTGAGCGTGCCACCCTGGTCGACATAGAGCAGGCGCTGCACCGTGGCGAGCTCGTCGGCATGGAAGTCCAGCTTGAACCCGGCATTGTTGTAGCTGTACTCGCCCTCGAGCACCAGCCGGTCGCTCACCACCCACTGGTGTTCGCCCTTGTAGTAGTTGGTCGGCCCGGTCTGCCGGGTGGTCGCCTCGATCGTGGTGGTCGAGCTGGCGCCGCGCGTATTGCGAATCTTGTCGCCGCGCGTATAAAGAAACGTGGTCTTGTGCCGCGAGGTCCAGCCGTAATTGAGCTTGAGGTTCTGGTTGTTCAGTCCGGTGAAGTCTGATTCAAGGTCGTCGGCATCCGTCGAGCCGGCCGGTGCGCCCGCTTTCAGGAAGCCCAGCACGCCGACCTCGATGGTCTGGCGGCTTAGTGCGCCCCAGAACCAGGCTTTGTTCTTGACGATGGGTCCGCCCATCTCGACGCCGTACTCGATCACGTCCTTCAGCGGATTGCCCGCACCACCGCCCTGCGCCGCCACTTCGGCGGGTGTGTTGGAGGCCTGGAAGGCCTGGTTGGCATCAAACACCCGCCCCGATCCCTTCATCTGATTGCTGCCGCTCTTGGTCACAAAGTTCAGGGCGACGCCGCTGGCTTCCTGCGAGGCGTCGCCGCCGGCCGTTGTGATCTGGATCTCTTCAAACGAGTCGAAGTCAAAGTACGTCGGCGACGAGCCGGCGGCCATGTCGGTGATCGTCGCGCCGTCGAGGTTCCACTGCTGGTTGCCACTGCTACCGTGGGCGCCGAAGCCGGCCTGTTGGCCCGAGGCGCTGCCGCCGACGTTCTGCACGCTCATGACCATGCCGGGCGTCTGCTCGAGAATGACCCACGGGTCGCGGGCCGACGGAATCTTCTCAAGCAACTCCTTCCCGAAGTTGGTGCCGAGCGTGTTGGAGCGAATGTCGATGATGGGACTCTCGCCGGTGACCGTCACCGTCTCCTGGAGGCTCGACAGTTCCAGCCGGCCGTTGACCTCGGCGTTGAAGCCGGCCTGGATGCGCACCTCCGCCCGGATGACGCGCTTGAAGCCGGTGAGCTCGAACGTCACGGCATAGACACCGATCTGCAGGTTCGGAAATCGGTACGAGCCGCTGGCGGCGGCGATGGTCGACTGTGGCTGGAGCAAGGCCGGGCTGGTGAGGGTCACCGTGGTCCCGGGCATGACGGCGCCGCTCTGGTCGGTGACCTTCCCGTAGATTTCGCCGGTCTGTGTCTGTGCCGAGGCCGCCCCGGCCGATACGAACGTCGAGAGCATGAGAGCGCCGAGCACACTTCGCAATGAACCTTGCATGCGGCCTCCTTGAAAGCAAAAACAACCAGAACAGTGACGCGCCACAGCGGAAGTGCAAAGCCGCTTAGGGGACAGCATCGGCTACGTGGAACAGGACTGGCGCAGAGAATAACCGCAATTGGCCCCCGTCAGGCCGCAATTCACACCGCCCCCCTGGGCAATTGGGCCCCAAACGCGCCGATCAGGGCGTCGAGGTCGTCCAGATGGCCTGACGGACGATCAGCGCGAGCCCGGTGGACATCGACGCCGCCGTGAAAGCCAGCTTGGCGGCGATGAACGCCAGTTCCACCGAGGTGGCGGGGAGGCCTGCAGGCCGCCAGGGTGTCAGATAGACCCAGGGCGCCAGGACGAGCACGCCAAACGCGATGGTGGCGACGCCGAGCGGCAGTGGCCCGAGCGCGCGCGGGATCCAGCGAATGCGGGCCAGCGTGCGCCATCCGTCCGAGAGAATGCCCGCCATCAGCGACAGCGCAAGCATGGGCGCGACCACCCACTTCAGCCACGCCGCCAGCCACGAGATTCCCGTGAACAGCCACGAGACATCGTCCCAACCAAGCACTGCGATGACCCACGCGTTGATCAGGCCGCTGGAGATCGTGATGCGATCGGTGGCGCTACCGACCAGCCACCACGCGGCGAAGACGACGAGCGCCGCGGGAATGCCGGCGGGCACGCCGGCGATGGCCGGGCGCAGATGGCTGGCCGACAGGCCGTGTCGCCAGCCGGTGATGGCGCCGCTCAGTGTCATGGCCGCCAGAAAAGCGGCCGAGGTGACGAGCAACGCGGAGGCCGCGAGTGCCCCGATCGTGGATTCCGGTGTGATCAGGAATAACCAGTAGGCGCCGCCGGTCAACGCCGCGCCGGCAAGCATCCACAGGGTGACGGAGACGAGCCTCATCGCGAGCCTCCCGCCAGAGCCGTGATCGTGAAGGCCTGCGGTTCGCTCGACGCGTGCACGCCGGGCACATACATCGGCGACACCTGCGCGGGAATGGCGCGGAACTGTCCGGGCGCGATGACCTTCACCAGGTAACTGTATTCGTAGCGGCCGCGCTCGAACGTCTCCTGGAAGAACACCGTCTTCGCGTCGCGATATTCCACGCGCGAGCCAGACCACCACGTGTCAGGCGCCTCGCGTTCGAGGGGATACGCCGTGGTGTCCTGGAACGCCTCCACACCGGCCGGCAGGGGATCTTCAATTGCGAGGTATCGCCACTCTGGCGATCCCGCCACGGTCAGTCGCACGGTGAGGACATCACCTGGCTTCGCCGTGCCCGTGAACGGTTGCTCGCGATAGACGATGCGGCCTTTGACGGTGACGGGAGTGAGCAGGGCGTACTTGCGCGTAAGCGCGAGTTGACGATCACCGATCCGCGCGCCCGCCGACGCCGTGTCGTAGTAATTGGCGGATGCCGACCAATACAGGGCAGCCTGTCTCGCCGAAGCCTCAGGCGAAGGCGGATCACGCTTGACCAGTCGGACCTGGTTGGCGCCGGCGTTGGCAGGAACGGACACAATCTGGGGATCAGGAGCAGTCATCGCGGCAGCCGAGAACGAACGCTTGCCGACGTTGGTGCCATTCACGAACACATCCACCGAGAAAGCCTGCGCGGCCTCACCGCGAGCCTGCATGAACGACAGCAAGCCGTAGATGGCCATGGCCGTCTGCTTGGTGCTCGACCAGTAGCCGGCGGTGCGATTCAGCATCATCCAGCGGACGGCGCGTTCAATCAGCGGGTTCCTGGGATCGCGTTTCGATAGGGCCTGCACCGCGAATGCCGTCGCCTCGATGCTGGTTTCGGCGGCGTCGAACAGCAGCGGATCGTTCGCGACCGTCCACCACGACACGTCGCCACGCGTCTGCGCCTCGGCGACGAGCGCCTGCGCCAGTTCGTTGCCACGCACGTCCCTCGCCTCGTCCATCAGCAACAGCAGTAACGCCCGGCCGTAGGCGCTCATCCGCCCGCGTGCTTCCCAGGTCTCGTCGCGGGCTGTCGCGTGGGTGTACTTATGCTCGGTGCCATCGGTGTACCAACTGATCGCGGGGTCGTTGGCCGCTGCTCGCTGCAGCACGTAGGCCTCGTAGACTTTCAGATCGGGTTCCACGCGCGGGTAGTCGGCATAGAGCCGCGCGAGGGCGCGGGCGCCATTGTTGATGCGGTAGTCCGGCACCTTGACGCCCGCCCGACGCGCCTCGTCCAGGCCCCACAGGGCATAGGCGGTCATGAACGGATGATTGCCGTCCGACTTCCACCATCCCCATCCGCCGTCGTCATGCTGATAGTCATAGAGCCGCTGAAGACCCGACGACACTTGGCGATCGAGCGCCGACAGCCGCTCGGTCGGTGCGAGTTTCAGGTCGGTCAGCGCGCGGGTGACCAGCAGGTTCGGCAGGAAGCTCGACACGGTCTGCTCCGTGCAGCCGTACGGATACGCCGTCAGGAAGTCGAGGGCACCAAGCATGGAGCCCGCAAGCGACGGCGCCAGCGCAATTGACACGGTGCGCGCGAGTGGGTTGGCGCCGTCAGGAACCGTGACCACCGTCGAGGCTTCGCCGGCGCCGATAATCGACCCGGCGGTGCCAGTCTCGCGGTGGATGCCGAAGGGCAAGACGGGGAGCGGCATCTCGACGGCGTCGGTATCGACGGCGGTCTTCGCCGTTGCCGTGATGGTGGCGATGCCGACGGCCCTGGCCGCGTACCGCCAATCGTCGCGGCGTTCGCCGCCACTGGCAAGCGGAGCCGGCATGGTGTCAGGCGATGAAACCGACTCCAGACCGGAGGCCTGGACCGAAATGCTGGCGGTCTGCGCATCCGGTCGATAGTTATGCACCATCGTCGGCACCACCACTTCGTCGCCCTCGGTGAGGAAGCGAGGCGTGATGACGCGGACGATCAAATCCTTGGTCGTGGTGGTACGAGCGACCGCGACGCCCGCCTTGGTATCCGCGGTGAAAGCCCGCGCCGTGAGGCGCCACGTCGTCAGCGCATCGGGATAGTTCACGGCAATGCGTCCCCGCCCCTGCACGTCAGTGACCAGATCACCGACCCAGTAGATGGCGTCGGGGAAGTCCTTGCGCACTTCGGGTTGCATTGCCTTGTCGCCCTTAAAGTCGGCGAGCGTGAACGGCCGCCGGCCACGACGCGCCAGCTGCAGGCGATCACGGCCGGAGTATCCGGTGAAATAGTACTCGCGCGAAAACATGGTGTTCACGCGTGAATACTCGCGACGGTAGAAATGTCGAATCGGGTCGGGTGTGTCGTCAGCCTTCACGCCATAGACCGCTTCATCGATGACCGCGAGGCTCACCTGCGCTCGCACCGGGGTACCAGCCTGGTCGGTGACCAACACCGAGAAGGCGCCAGGCTCACGCGGTTTCGAGACCGCCTGGTCGGCCGTGACTGAGACCTTCAGGGTCCGCGCCGTCGCCGGTACGCCGAGGCGCCGCTCGGCCCGGTTCAGTCGGCCATCGCGCAAGTAGGCGATGCTGACGAAGACATCGCCGACGTCGCCGTCATCGATCGGCACTTCGATCGATTCCGTCGCGGTCGGCCTGAGCAGGCGGAACCACGACACGTGCTGTCCTTCCTTGGTCACCAGTACCGGCCCGGTGATGGTCTCGCCGCGAACGATCAGGCGGGCCGACTCGCCGGGCTGATACGTCTTCCGGTCCGAGAGCAGCTCGAGATACCGCTCGTCGCTGTCAGCCGTTAACTCGCTCGGCCCCGGCACCCACAGCCAGGTATCGTCCTGGACAATACGATCGCCACTGGGTGCGCTGACCCGCACGCGGAAGCTGCCGGTCTGGCTGGGTAGAGTGACACGGCCGGTGGCCAGGCCATTGGTATCGGTCGTCACGCCGTTCTCACTGATTTGAGCGACTTCCGGTTCGTTGTAGTAGCCCGTGCGGTAGGTGAGTTTCTCGAGCACCACCATGACCGGGACATCACCCTGCGGCACGCCGGCGTAGTCGAGTGCGCGGATGGTGACGTCGACCGTGTTGCCGGCGCGGAACACAGAATTGGCCGTTTGCGCGGTGATCAGGAACGACCCGAACGTCGCGTGCACGATGGTGTTGCCCGAGACCTCGCGATTCGCCGCGTCGGTGACCTGCGCCTCGATGCGGGCGCTGAAGTCGCGGCCGTTCCCGTCCACCCCGAGCGGCACGCGGATCTGCGCCTTGCCCTGTGCATTTAGTCGCAGCGTCCCCTGCGCGGCCTGGTTGTCGCCATACCAGTAGCTGCTCTCATCACCCTCAAACCCATCGTCCCATCGCAACGGCGAGTAGTACGGCTGTTGGTTCACCACCCAGCGCAACTGGCCATTCGCGACCGGTTGACCGAAGTAGTAGCGCGCCTGGATCGACACCACGGCTTCGCTGCCCTGTCGCGCGAAGCGCACCGCCGGCGTGACGAACACTTCGAACTCGGGCTTGCGATACTCCTGCACCTCGAAGCTGCTTGAGGTCTGCAGGTCGCCGCTCTGCACGCGCAAGGCGTAAATGCCGAGCGCGGCGGTCGTTGGCATCGCGAAGCTGGCGTTGATCGATCCGAACGCATCCACCTTTACCTGCCGGCGAAACACCACCTTGTCGTTGGGATCCGAGGCGACGACCTCCACTTCCGGGCGATCAAACCTCGCCAGCGCGTCGTGATGCCGCCATCGCAGCACGGCCTTCAGATGCACCGCGTGGCCAGGTCGATAGATCGGCTTGTCGGTGTAGATGTAGCCGGCCAGTTCGCGCGCCGGCTCCTGCAGCGACCACGAGCCCGGATCGGTCGCCGCCATCTGCTCGCCGCAGCGGGCGATGCCGACGACGCCCTCCATCGGTTGCTCAGGAAGCGCGGCGTCAAACAAGCCGTCAGCCGACGTCGTGCCCTCGGCCACCGTCTTCTGCTGCACGATCACGCGGACGGCGCACGCCGCGACCGGTTCGCCGGTGAAGCGGTTGGCCGCGAAGAACAACATCTGGCCCGGTGAGGTCTTGGTGACCAGCCCGACGTCCGACACGATCACGATGGTGTAGGCGCGCAGCAAGTCGCTGACGGCCTCGACGACGTAGATGCCGGGTTGGCGCAGTTCCACCGGGACCCGACGCACTTCGGCGTCGCGATGGTTGGGCAGCAACTCCCGCCAGGTCGTGACCACCTGATCTGAATTGAGAAGCGGCACCTGCGCAAAAGTGTTCGCGTTCAACACTACTCGCTGGGCGACGACGGCCTGGTCGGTGGTGGCCCGCCGCGCGGCCCGATAGGGCTGACTTGCTTGCGCGCGCGCGAAGCGCTGCACGTACTGGCGCTGGCCGCGTTTCCAATCGGCCAGCTTCTCGAGCAGCGTGCGTTCCTGCTGCACCTCGGCCTCGCTACCACCTAGTTGATGCGGATCGCGCAGGCTGGCGAAAAAGGCGAACGGGTCGCGGACCTTGTAGACGCGGAAGTCCAAGTGAGGCACACGGCGGAAGGTCAGGTAGAAACTCGGCCCGTCCCGCGTGGTGAAGACCTCACTCGTCGACAGCGAGAATGCCGGTCGCTCGTCGCGATCGACCTGCGCCTCCGCTTTCAGAGAAGTGAAGAGTGAGAAGAGAGAAGTGAGAAGGAAGAGCGTGCGGGCGATCTTCATAGCACGGCCAATCGATACACGCCCACAAAGCGCGGGTTTGAGGTGAGGGGCCGCCAGCGCGCGGCGGGATGTTGTTGCAGCGTGGCGAGACGCACCTTGCGGACCTCGCCCGGTCCGTCATCGGTCGGGCCGGTGTGATACACGACCCAATCGTCGCCTTCGGTCTCGAATGCCGACCGGCCGACGAACACCATCAGGTGATCGGGTGCCTTCTGGCCGGGCTGACGGAAATAGAGCAGGTCGCCCGCGCGCAGGGCCCGCGTGTCGCGGCCGAGCGACCGCGCGTTGAGGGCAATCAGCGTCCTGGCGTCGGCAAACTCGGCGAAGCGCAGCTGCGGGGACGCGCTGACCTGGAACAGCGGCCAGCCGTTAGGTCCGGCCTTCGGTGCCGACCTCACGTCGGCGAACTGCGGCGCGAACGGCAGCTCCGCATGGCGCACCCACTCCGGCGTGTGCGCTCGCATGGCTTCGCGGTAGGCGTGACGAATGAGCGCGGCGCAATCGGCCACGTCGGGTGTGGTGCGTTCAAACTGCGCATCGGCCAGCAGGACAAACCACGATCGGAAGGCGGCGCGATCTGACTCATCGGCCAGTCGGATTTGCGCCAAAACGGGTGCCGCGACCAGCCAGGCGATCGCGACGGCCGCAAGGGTTCGTGTAACCACAGTGGATCGTTCCGCGGGCAGCAAACACGGCTAGTATAGCTGCTCTTGGGGGCGCGACAGCTTCACGACCAAGCCGGCAAACCGGGAGTGACCAGCACCCATGCGAAGCCGGGGCCCTGCGCGGCGTCTCAACAGGCGACCGGTGCGGTATCATCACCGTGGAGCTTTACTATGTTGATCAAGAAGGCTGCTGACCTGCGCGAATCGGACGTCACTCCAAAAGAGACGTTCCTGAAGCGCCGCGACTTTCTGGCCGTGGCCGGCAGCGCGGCCGTCGGCGTCGCCACCAACGGATTTGGCCTCGCCGGCTCGCCCGACGCATTCGCACAGAATCCCGCCGCGCAGAAGCTGACTAATCTGAAGAAGAGTCCGTTCAGCACCGATGAGAAGCTGAATTCCTACAAGGACATCACCACCTACAACAACTTCTACGAGTTCGGTCTCGACAAGGCCGACCCCGGCAAGTACGCGCACACGCTAAAGCCGAGGCCGTGGAGCGTGGTGGTGGAGGGGCAGTGCGGCAAGCCCGGCACCTACAACATCGAAGACATCATGAAGTATGCGCCGCTCGAAGAGCGCATCTACCGCCTGCGCTGCGTCGAGGCG
>SXGR01289371.1_pt1 | contig 31212 bp, 24 predicted proteins | sample 3174711 | NCBI WGS metagenome assembly SXGR01 (sample SAMN11356860, study PRJNA531348) | freshwater metagenome | isolation source: freshwater sample F1-60 | place: China: Fuxian Lake, Yuxi | collected 2017-12-25 | reverse complement strand
GGCACGGTTGTGCACATCAACGCTGGAATTGCGGCCCTGGTGCTGACCGTGATGTTGGGCAAGCGCAAAGGCTGGCCGCAGCGCCCGATGCCGCCGCACAATCTCCCGCTCACCATGATCGGTACTGGCATTTTGTGGTTCGGTTGGTTCGGTTTCAATGCGGGCTCTGCCTTGGTCGCCACTGGATTGGCAGCACAGGCGTTCGTCAACACCAACCTGGCGGCGGCTGCCGCGATGCTCAGCTGGCTTGCGGTTGAACGCATCAAGGGGGGCCACGCAACGACGCTGGGCGCTGCATCCGGAGCGGTTGCCGGTCTCGTGGCGATTACTCCGTGCGCCGGTTTCGTAGGCGGAATGGCACCGGTTTACATCGGACTTATCGCTGGAGTGGTTTGCTTCTTCGGGATCAGTTTGAAGAACAAGTTTGGCTTCGACGACTCACTTGATGTGATCGGTGTGCATCTAGTCGGTGGAATCGTTGGGTCGATGCTTCTCGGATTGTTCTCTGATAAGGCCATCAATAGTGTTGGCGCTGACGGAACGTTTTTCGGTGGTGGAGCGACTCTGCTGGGCAAGCAGGCCATTGCAGTTGTTGCCACACTCGTGTTCTCGGGAGTTATGACCTTTATCATCGCCAAGGTTCTGGATATCGTGATTCCAGGCGGGCTCCGCGTGAGCGAAGAAGACGAGGAATCCGGTTTGGATCTCAGTCAGCACGCCGAGGTTGGTTATGCGCTGCAGTCGCAATAAGTCCGTAATGTTTCGTCAAGGGAGATAGCTATGAAACTCGTTGTTGCGATCATCAAGCCTTTCAAGCTTGACGATGTGAAGGCCGCAGTGCAAGACCTCGGTGTACAGGGTCTCACAATCACTGAGGTGCAGGGATACGGACGTCAACGTGGACACACGGAGGTGTACCGAGGCGCTGAATATACGATCGACTTCGTGCCGAAGGTCAAACTCGAAGTGCTCTGCGAAGACGGCGAAGCCACATCGATCGCTGAGAAAATCATCGACGCGGCGCGAACCGGCAAGATCGGTGACGGCAAAGTGTGGGTCGTGCCGGTAGAAGGCGTGTGGCGCATTCGTACCGGCGAAGCAGGCCCTGACGCGCTTTAGCGCTCAATGGGCTCAATTGATGGAGTTCGTCACGACCTGACCGTTCGTCTGCGGTCAGGTCGTGACGCGGCTGTGTCAGACCATGCTTTGATCGGCCGCCGGCTTGGCGCAGCACTCAGTGATCTCATCGACGATGTGCTGGCGCAGGTCTTCGCTGATGAAGAGCAGTCTCGGTGCGCAGTGGTCGCCCTCGGGTCGTACGCTCGACGCGAGCTTGCGCCGGGATCGGATATTGACATCCTGCTTGTCTTGCCACCTACTGCTCGCTTCAAAAAGAGAGATGATTATCGGTACTTAGCTGAGCGACTCTGGTATCCGTTGTGGGACGCAGGATGTGTTACCGGACATGGTGCTCGGACGATAAAAGACTCACTCGCGCTTGCCTCAGATGATCTGGATGCTCGCACAGCCTTGCTGGAGATTCGCCACGTTGCCGGCGATTCGCGACTGACCGATGAGCTCGCCGTTCGGTCATTGGAATTCGCGCGCTCGATGCGCCAACCCACCTTGGAAGCCCTGCGTTCAGGCTCCGATATTCGGCGCCATAAGCCGGGCCTCGTTGCCGAAATGCTTGAGCCGAATGTGAAAGACGGCGGTGGTGCACTTCGCGACATTCACGCGCTGGGATGGGCGAATCGCATAGTGGGAGGGAGCTCAGATTTCGATGCCCTGATGGCTGCGGAGGCGATTACCGCCGAAGACGCTGATGCCTTGCGCAGCAGCAGCGAATATCTACTGCAACTCCGAGCCTCGCTGCATCGGGTTACGAATTCGCGCAGCGACGTGATGGCGTTGCAAGATCAGGACGCAGTTGCGCACCTTGAATGTTCGCAGGATGCCGATGCGCTGATGCGCGAGATTGCGCGTGTCGGTCGAACGGTTGCTTGGGTCGCACGCGAAGCATGGGATGCATTGCTACCGAAGTCCGTGCCTGCTTCATTGAAATTGTCGAACAGCTTGGTCGTTTACGACGGCCGTTTGTGCATTGATTCAGTTGAAACTCAACCAATGACGTTGGAGTTGGTTCTTGAGTGCGCGGTTACGGCAGCGACGCAGGAAATGTCGATCGGGCGTCGGACCCTGCGGCACATGCAATCGTTAGAAATTCCAACAACGTGGTCGAATACTGAACGAGAATTGTTCATCGCGCTGCTACGAGTCGGTGAACGATCGGTGGCGGTGTTCGAAGCGCTTGACTACGTCGGTGTGTTGACCCGCATCCTTCCGGAATGGGAACACGTGCGTTCGCTGCCGCAACGCAACGCGTACCACCATCACACAGTGGATCGTCATCTGCTCGAAGCGGTATCGGAATGTGCGCGGCTGCTCGATGCCGCGACTATTGATGTGGTTGAACCTACCTTGGAAGCAGTCGCGGCGCGTGCCTGTCGACGGCCGGATCTTCTGCTCCTCGGGGCTTTGTTGCACGACATTGGGAAGGGCTTGCCTCAGGACCATGCTGTCATCGGAGCCGAGATCGCGGGGGTGGTCGCGCGCCGTATCGGCCTCGACACCGAAGGCATCGAAATATTGCAATGGTTGGTCCGCGACCATCTTGTGATGGCTGATACGGCGACCCGTCGTGACCTTTCAGATTCGCTCATGATCGAGAAATTTTGTGGCGTGTTCGCTGGCGATGGCGAGCGCTTGCGCCTGCTTTATCTGTTAACGATCGGTGATTCGATCGCCACTGGCCCTGCAGCATGGAGCAAAAGCAAAGGGGCGTTGCTGAGGGATCTTTTCGTAAAGTCCGCAGGGGTAGTGGAGTTTGATTCGAGCGGCGATGTCGCATCGCTTCGCAGAGCGGAGTTGGCCGGCTTGATCGGTGAGCACGAAGCCGCCAGGATGCTTGAGGAGATGCCGGATTCTTACGCGTTCGCGTTCGATGCGAACACGATGGTGCTGCACCGCGAACTCATTGACGAAGGTGTGCTCGCTATTCGGTATGACAAAGTCGATGACAACAAAGTGATTGTGACGATTGCTGCGCCCGATCGCACCGGCTTGTTGGCCACCGTTGCTGGCGCGCTGACGTGTTGTGGTCTCGCGGTTGAATCGGCGATGCTGTTCACGAGCGCGAACGGCATGGCCCTCGACGTATTCACCGCGATGGATACCTTCGGTCGCTATGCCGACGGAGAACAACGAGTGCGATCCACCATCGAACGCGCAATTGCGGGCGAACTCGACATTGATGCGGGCGTTCGCGAGCGGCGCAGGCATTATGAACGACCAGGTATTGGGTATGGAATTGAAATGATTGTTGATGCAGATGCCTCAAGCCATGCAACGGTGATTGAAGTCCACGCCTCGGATCAGATCGGACTGCTCTATCGTTTGGCGCAAACGTTTCGAGCGTTTCATGTTGATGTGAGCGTCGCCAAGGTTGCAACCCTCGGAGATCGAGTGGTGGACACGTTTTACGTAACTTCGGGCGGCCTCAAGATTGAAGACGTGGAGTTACTCGAACGTCTGCGTGCGCAAGTCAGGAGTTTGGGTTCGGATTCCACCAACACCTAGTGACAGTGTGTTGCTCGTAGTATCGTCAGCATGACCGACTCCGTGCCGCATCATCCACAAGCCTCCGACCTCTTGCGTTGGTCCGAGACGCTCGCCGGAATTGCTCGAACTGGATTGGGGTTCACGCAGAGCTTGTATGAGCAGGAACGCTTCGAAGAAGTCTTGAAGGTTGCTAGCGATATTCGTGCCGCGGCGATCGAAGAGGCGATTTCTGATCAAATGTACGAGGAATGGCTCTCAACAGTTGGCATGGGCGTTGGGGGTTATCAGACGCCGAAGACGGCTGTTGCTGCCATAGTCGGAAACGACAAAGGCGAAATCTTGTTGACGCAACGGGCCGATTCCGGCTGGTGGTTGTACCCCGTAGGCTGGGCGGACATCGGGTATTCGCCGTCTGAGGTTGCCGTGAAAGAGGCGCTTGAGGAAACTGGCATCGAAGTTGAACCAGTGGCGCTGATCGCAGTACTCGACGGATTGCGTCTCGGCTTTTCTCGACACCCGTTGTATTCGTTGCTCTTTCATTGTCGGATGGTCGGCGGAACGCTTTCTGGTCATCCGTTAGAAACTTCGACGGTCGGTTTCTATTCGCGTGAGAATTTGCCGTCGCCGCTTGCCGGAGCGCACCGTTGGGTTGATCTTGCGTTTGCGGCGATCAACGGCGAGTCGCGCCCTTGCAGCTTTGACGCACCACGCAGCCCGATTTGGCGAGGCGAATGACCAGCCAATACAGGCTGGGTCGCGGTTATTCGTTTGTGCTGCTCGAAGCGCGCAGTGCCTCAGCCACCAGTTGATACAGACTTGTTTGTCTGGAGTTTCGGAGCCATTCGTCACTGACTGTCTGGTGATGAACTATGCCGTGCTGCTCAGATCGAATACCGAGCGCTGCTGCACTGCTCTCGGCAAGTTCGGTGCTGGTCATTGGGTCGCCATACGCGGCGAAGCACTCCAAGCCGCTCCACAGTTTGTCCAGCGATCGGTGTTCGTCTCCTAGCGACAAGTTTGTAACGTCAGCGCCTACTGAAATCGCCGCGATGACTGTTTCGAATACTTCGTAGTGCGACATTCCCGAAGGCGTTTCGTATCCACCCACCGGGTGGAGGCGCCACTCCAGCATGAAGTCGTGCGGCCCGTCGGCGGTCAGCCAAGTTTGGGTACCGTTGACGTAGCAGTCCACGGGTGGGCCGAACTTCTCGTCGAGCGCGACGATGAGTTCAGCGGTCACTGGCCACAGCGCAGTCGGAGACATCTCGGATTCCATATACCCACGGTACTTGGATCCGATTCAGCAACTCGGAGTTCGCGTTTTGGCGCACTGGGTGGACGCGAAACTACTGTCGTTGTATGAGTGAGCTATGGGAACGTGATGCCTATGACCTTGCCGATGCGGTGCGTGCTGGCGATCTAGCGGCAAGCGAAGTTCTTGAGGTGTTTCTTGATCGGATCAATCGCCTCGACGGTCGATTGAATTCGATCTGTGATATCGATGCGGCGAGTGCCCGTATGCAGGCAGAGCGAATCGATGCCATGATTGCGCGCGGCGAGGACCCAGGAGTTTTCGCCGGAGTGCCGATGGGCATCAAGGAACTTGCGGCGGTCGATGGGATGTCGTACACCCATGGGTCATCGTTGTACGCAGGCGAACTCGCGGATCATGATTGCGCGGAAGTGTCGCGGTTGCGCGCTGCTGGTGCGGTCATCGTGGCCAAGACGACGTCGCCGGAATTTGGGTCGATCAACTGGACCCGGACCAACGTGCACGGCACCACCAACAATCCTTGGGATGTGGCCCGCACGCCCGGCGGCTCGTCGGGTGGCAGCGCGGCGGCGGTCGCTGCCGGCCTGTTTCCTATCTGTAGCGGAAGCGACGGTGGAGGATCGATCCGAATCCCCAGTAGTTACAGCGGTTTGTTTGGTTACAAGATGACCTTTGGATTGTCGGGGAGTGCGCCTGAGGGATTTGACACTTCACTCACGGCGGTGCCGGGGCCAATGTGTCGCAGTGTCCGCGATGCGGCTCGGTATGTCGACGCGATCGCCGGACCAACCAACCACGACCCAACGTCGCTGGCGAAACCCGCATCGTTTGAACCTGCGCTCCTCACCGGCGAGCCGATGAAGAATCTGCGCGGAAAGCGAGTTGCTTGGTCCGCGTCACTTGGCCACGCCGTGTGCGATCCTGAAGTGGCAAGCGTAACGAAATTGGCGGCGCTGGCTCTCTGCGCTGACGTTGGGTTCGAGTTGGTAGATGTTGATGTTCAGATTCCGAATCCCGCGCGGGCTTGGGGAATCTTGTCGGGGTTGGACATGGCTGCGTACTACGGCCAACGAGCGGAGGGACGCTTCGATGAGCTCACTCCGGTCGTTCGGGCCGGCATGGCTTATACGCAACGGGCCACTCCGAACGATGTGCTTCGATCGCTACGGCGGCGTGGTGAAATGCTGTTAGCGGTGGGCGAACTTTTCGATCAAATTGACTACCTGTTGACCCCGACCACTGCCACAGTGGCTTTCTCGGCGGGTGGCCCGCCACCAACTGTGATCGGCGGTCAGGATGTTGGCGGGATGGGCAGCGTGCCGTTCACTGCTCCGTTCAACATCAGCGGACAACCCGCAGTGAGCATCCCTGTCGATTGCTCAGCCGATGGACTCCCGATTGGCTTGCAGGTCGTGGGCCGCCGCCATGATGACGTCGGTGTGCTTGCGTGCGCAGCGATTGTCGAAAGCAATAGGCCTTGGGCGAAATTTGCGCCCTACGCTCACTCATGATGACGCGCCCTAAGAAGTCAGAGCAAGAGCCCGCGTCGCAAGAGATTGTTGAAGTCGCTCCCAATATTTTGAGAATGCAGCTTCCAATCTGGTTGCCGGGTCTCGGGCACGTCAATATGTACGGTCTCATCGATGACAAAGGCATCGCGGTTGTCGACCCTGGGTTACCCGGCCCGAAGTCTTGGGCGGCACTCAAGAGTCGCTTGAAATCTGCTGGCTACAAGGTCAAAGACGTTCATACCGTCGTCGTGACACATTCGCATCCTGATCATTTTGGCGGCGCTGGTCGGATCGCGAAAATCAGCGGAGCGCGCCTCATCACGCACAACGCCTTTTCGACTTGGTCTGTAACCGGACCTACTTCTGCCCGAGGGGCGTTGAGCGAAGAAGCTGCTCGGCGTTTGGAGCTTGAGGCAGCGATGGTCGCACAGTCGAGCGACGTGCACCCTGACGAAATACCAACCATCGACGATCTGAGCGGTGTGATCCATGATGACACCGTCGAAGTGGAAACAACAGGCCAGAAATGGGGAGGCACGACACCGTGGGGTACGGAGAACCCCGGCCCGCCAATGAAACGGCGCGTCATGATCCAAGCGTTGCGCTACTTGTTCGATTCGCCCGAACCAACCCATCGTGTGCATCACGCTGATCGTCTACATCTCGCTGGTCGGGAGTGGTGGTGCATTCATACGCCCGGACATACCGTTGACCACCTGTGTCTCTTCGACCCGGTTGATGGCACTTTGTTGTCCGGCGATCATGTGCTTCCTACCATCACACCGCACGTTTCGGGTGTGAATCAGGCCGACTCGCTCAAGAGCTATTTGGCTACCCTCGATTTGGTAGCGCGTCTTCCCGATGTCAATCTGGGGCTACCGGCGCACGGCAATCCGTTCCTAGATGTTGCGGCGCGGGTTGCTGCGATCAAAGAACATCATCATGAGCGAATGGAGCAGTTGCGGTCCGCGGGGATCGCGTTAGGACCGGCCTCTGTGCAGTCGCTGTCGCGCGAAGTCTTCCCGAAACGCCATTGGGGCGTGATGGCGGAGTCGGAAACCTTCGCACATCTGCAGCATCTCCTGAATGCCGGCGGCGCGGAGCGCTACGAAGAGGACGGCAAGATCATGTTTCGCATGGGTGATCGCTTGTAGCGAAACACTGAGGTGTTTCATTGCAGATCGAGCTACGCGAAACTGCGAGAAGCGTTAGGGTTTCGAGATGGCAGTTATCACCGAAGGCGCAGAAGTCGCGGATCTCCTTGCTCACCTCATTCGCAATGAGTGCGTGAACGACGGTTCGCCAGAGTCCGGCCACGAATCCAAGAGTGTCGACGTACTCGCACAGTATTTGGGCGACTCGGGGCTTGACATCGAGCGGTATGCCGCAGTTCCAGGGCGAGAGAGCTTGGTTGCGCGCATCGAGGGTTCGGACCCAAGTGCTCCAACCCTGTTGCTGATGGGACACACCGATGTCGTACCCGTGAATCCAGATGGGTGGAGTCACGATCCGTTCGGGGGCGAACTCATCGACGGTGAGATTTGGGGTCGCGGGGCCGTCGACATGCTGAACCTCACGGCGTCGATGGCAGTCGGTTTCAAGAACCTTGCGTCGAGCGGATTCCGACCGCGCGGCACGCTGATTTATTTGGCCGTCGCCGACGAGGAGGCGCTTGGCAGCTGGGGTGCTGGTCACTTGATTGAACATGAACGAGACGCAGTGATGGCCGACTATGTGATTACTGAGGCGGGTGGATTTCAGCTTCCGACCGCGAGTGGGCCGAAACTGCCCGTCATCGTTGGTGAAAAGGGTTCCTATTGGTGCCGGATTTCCGTTGCGGGAACGCCGGGGCACGCGAGCCAACCTTTTCGCACGGACAACGCGCTGATCCATGCCGCCGAAGTCGTGCGCCGCTTGGCTGAGTACCGTCCGAAAACTGAGATCCACGACACTTGGCGGCGTTTCATTGAAGGTGTATTTCCGCCCGAAATCAGTGGTCCGCTCACCGATGAAGAGCAGCTATGGGACTTTTGCGGTCAGCTACCAGTGGGCTTGGCGCGCCAAGCCCATGCATGTACACACACGACGTTCGCTCCGACGATCATTCATGGGGGCACCAAAACCAATGTCATTCCCGACGAAGTCACGATCGAAGTCGATATTCGAACGTTGCCGGGCCAGAACGCGAGCGACATTGAGCGCATGTTGGCGGACGCGTTAGGCGACCTTCACGCGCGAGTCACGATTTCCTCGTTCGACGACAACGAGAGTACGGCCTCACCGATTGATTCGCCATTGTGGAGTTGTTTGGAACGCGTGACTGGGGACATGGTCCAAGGAAGCTCGTTGGTTCCGTTCCTTACCGTAGGCGCAACCGACGCGCGCTTCTTTCGACGGGCGGGTTCGGTGGCTTATGGCTTTGGATTGTTTTCACAACGGCTGAGCTTCGAAGATTACGCGGCGATGTTTCACGGCAACGATGAACGCGTTGATATCGATTCGCTCGTCATGTCGACTGCGCTGTGGGAATTGATTGCTCGCGATCTTTTGGCCTAGAGCTTGCCGCCATTGTCAAGGCGAACTGTCGTCAGGGCGTTGGTCGCGCAAATAGCGTTCGAAATCCTGGGCGAGAGAATCGCCACTTGGTAGATCGTCTTCGTCGAAGATGTCGTCCTCGTCGTCGTCATCATCTTCTTCTTCGGCATCGTCCTCATCGCTGAAGAATCCGTCAATTTCATCGAAGTATTCGGTGTCGAAAAGGGGGTCCGGGTCGATATCGATATCGATGGGATCGTCACCGAGTTCACCGTCTGAGTCGAAGCGGGCTTCAAGTTGATGCACGTATGCGGTGAGATCCCCATCGGTTTCCACCATGGAGTTCACGGTCACTTCCCAACCTCGCGCCGCGGCTGCGAGACTGCTGAGTTCAATCGGCAGTTGGAATAGCGAAGCGAGTCGTTGCAGCAATATGAGGGTGGCCTTTGGGCTTGGTGCGTTTGCGGTGTAGTGCGGCACCGGGACCCACAGCGAAATTGCTTCGAATCCGCTGCGGCGAGCCGCGTCGGAGAGCACGCCAACAATTCCCGTAGGGCCTTCGTAGCGAGACCGCTGCAGCCCCAGTTTGGCGATGGTGTCGGGATCACTCGCCGTTCCGGTGACCGGGAGGGGCCGGGTGTGTGGCGCGTCGCCGAGGAGTGCGCCGAGAGTGATCACTGTCGTCGCGTTGTGGACGGCGGCGAAGCTGAGGATTTCTTCACAGAATTGGAGCCACTTCAGATTCGGCTCGATGCCAATGATCAAAATGAGGTCATGGTCTGCTCCAGCAACCTTGGCAATCGATATTGTCGTGGTGCGCCATTGAATTCCGGTCACGACGCCATTCGACAACGCGACGTGCGGGCGCGCCGACTGATAGTCGCTGTATTCCTGTGCGTCGAGTTCGAATACTTCCTTCGCGTGCAGGCTGCGTATCAGAAATCTCAGCGCGTCGGTCGCAGCGTCGGCAGCGTCGTTCCAACCTTCGAATGCTGCGACCACAATTGGGTTTCGAAGCGCTTGTACGTCTTCGCTCGGATTGGTCACCCCTGCCTCGTTCGTTATCCGTGCAGAGTTCGAAGCTCTGACTCGTTTGCGAAGGCAATCGCTCCTTCAGCTAGCCCACCGACAAGCGCACCCATGTGGTCGAATCCATCGCCGCGCGTCATGCCCATGAGATAACGGGCATGGATTCCTGCGACAATGATCGCGAGTTTGTATGACGCGAACACTTCGTACCAGTCGAGGTACGTGAGGTCGATACCGCTCGCGCTCGCATACCTATCAACAACTGTTGCACGGTCGAGAAAACCGAGTTCGGTTGAAATAGCTGCACCGGTAGCCACGACCTGCGCATCCGCACGGCCCCAGTAGAGCAAGAACAGGCCAAGGTCGGCGAGCGGGTCTCCAAGAGTGGACATTTCCCAATCAAGGACGGCAACCACTTTGCCAGCGTCGACTGTATCGAGCATCGTGTTGTCGAGGCGATAATCGCCGTGGACAATGGTCGGCTTCGGTGACGGAGGGATCGCGGCGTTGAGTCGTCGATTGATGTCGTCGATCGCGAGATTGTCAGGGCACCCTGCTGCCTTTGATGATTCCCATTGTTTGCTCCAGCGTCGTACTTGCCGTTCAAGGAAACCTTCTGGACGGCCGAATTCGGCGAGCCCGACAGCTTGGTAGTCAACCTGATGCAACGCCGCGAGCACATCGACGAGCGCTTCTGAGCACCGACGGGCATCCGGTTTGGTCAACGTCTCAAGATCGGCGCTACTGCGCAAAATACGACCTTGGACTCGTTCCATGACGTAGAACGGCGCGCCGTTGACGTCGTTGTCATCGCAGAATGCCAGCGCTCTCGGCACCGGTACCTCGGTGTTTTGGAGCCCGTTGATGACCTTAAATTCGCGCCCCATGTCGTGCGCGGTGGGGAGCACGTGGCCGAGCGGCGGTCGCCTGAGCACGTACTCGTTGTCGCCGTCACGCAAACCGAACGTGAGATTCGAACGTCCGCCCGAAATTAATTCAGCTTCGAGCGGTCCACCGCTTGCCCCTTCTACATGGTGCGCGAAGAAGCGTTGCAGTTTCGCAAGGTCAAGGCCATCGAGGTCTGAAGTTTCGGTCACCCATGCAGGCTAGTGAATGGACTCCAGGAGTATCCCTCGAAGCGGGACAAACCGGGGAGGTCGTGCGGTGCGAAGTGGCGAAGCCAGCGCAGGACTATGCGGTGCGGGCTACGCCGCGGCCATCACGTGGGGTGACGGGTTCGCCGTTACCTCGTGGGTAGCGGGCGACGCGGCCAACAGGCATGTCAACGCGGTAGCCCGCGGCTGCGCGTTCTTCTTCGGATTCGGCGCCCCAGAATCCGTATTCACGGTTCTCGCGTGCCCACTTGCGGCAGTCGGGCATCACCTCGCAGGTCGTGCAGATCGAACGGGCTTGCGATTCGCGCACTGCGCGCGCTTCGGGTCGTTCGCCAGGGGGAGCGAAGAACAGTTTGTTCTGGCCCGCGCATGCTGCGTCGGTGGTCCATTCGAGTACTCCGCTGAAGATGAGTGCGGCCGTGCTAGTTGCGGTATCTACTGCCATGATGGGTTGTCCTTTCCGGACCTTCTTCGTCGATCGGGTGGTTCAGCGCCATCGCGTGCATCTGGAGTTCGAAATCTCCTAGCACTTCGATTTGCGTTTGCCCTACTAGTGAAGCCGTTCACAACCCTATCTGTCCAACAGTTCAAAGCGATAGCATCCATCACTATGACCGATTGTGCACTCTAGGTGTGAATTCGGGATTTGCGTGCCACGCGGAGAGGTTATCGGAGGAGTCAAATATGGAACTACGGCATTTTGATGCGCTATTAGCGATCGATCGATTCCGCAGCTTTACGGCTGCCGCCGATTCGTTGCACACGGTGCAGTCGAACGTCTCCGACATGGTTCGTCAGCTGGAGTCGGAACTGGATGTCGTCTTACTGGTTCGCGGCCGGCGCGGAGCGCAAGCGACGGAGTTCGGGCGGGTGGTATTAGAACGCGCGCGACGCATACGCAACGAAATCGAATCCATGCGCGAGGACATCGCCATGATTCAAGGCCTCGAAGTGGGTCACGCAAGCATTGGAGTGGTCGGCACCGTGTCGCGGTGGCTCGCGCCTGCCGTCGTGGCGCAGCTTCAGGAACGCGCTGCGGGCGTGCATATTCGCGTCCATGAAGGCGCGTCTGAGCGGCTGGCGCTCGAGGTCGCGGATCAGACGCTGGCGCAGGCGATCGTGACCGAACCGTTGAACGACCCGCGGCTTCACGTAGAGCACTTGTTGGATGAAGACCTTGTAGTGATGGCGCGTACTGATGTAGCTCTTGGTGCCGGACCGGTTGAATTGGCGGAGCTCAGCCATCTACGCATGATTCTGCCTCCAACCGGTAATCCGCTGCGCGCTGAGATCGACCTTGCAGCCATGAACGCGCAGGTTGCGATTTCTGTTGAAGTTGAAGTTGAAGGTGTGCGGTTGATCGCCGATCTTGTTGCCTCGGGGGCTGGCATCACAATTATTCCTGAAACCGCTGTCCCTGCCGATGCCTCCGCATTGGGTTTGCAGAGCGTCGCGATTGCAGACATGCCACCACGGCGCTTAGCGTTGGTAACCGCGCGGGGAGGATACTTGTCGCTCGCCGATCAACTTGTGCACGATGTTGTCATCGAACTTGTCCGGTCGTCGCGTGCCGTGGAGGACTCATGAAGCCGCGGTATTGATCGGTACACGACCAGCACGCGTCGTGCGGTGCGCCACGATATAGCCAACAAACAAAATGGCGAATCCACCGATTGCATCAAGGAAGTAGTGATTTGCGGTGAGGACGATCACCGTCACGGTTGTAATCGGATACATGACGGAAAGCACTTTTGCCCAAGGTTGCTGAAGGCGAGGAGTCAGCGCGCATGCGCACCACAGGGCCCAGGCGCAGTGCACGCTCGGCATGGCTGCGAACTGGTTCGACAGCTTGCTAATCGCTCCTGAATTAAACGACCAAAATGTCGGATATTCTGCGAGGGTATCGATGTAGCCGTAGCTGGCAGGGAGCAGCCGTGGGGGCATGAGTTGGTAGGTCCAGAAGCCAATTAATGCCAGGCTCGTGGCGAGTGCGAGCGTGTTGCGCCATCTTGCGTAATGATCCGGCGCTTTTCGAAAGAGAAATACTGCGACGCCGATCGTGACCACAAAGTGAAGTGAGCCGTAGAAGTAGTTGCACGCGATGATGAGTGCCCGCACCGACCGCGCACTTTGATGCATCGATTGTTCGTAGTAAATGTGCAGCGCTTTTTCGAAGGAAATGATCTGTTTCGCGTTGGCAAATGCTCTCGACGGATTGGCATTCGTAGCGTTACGAATCGTTGAGTACACCAAGTAGAACGCGAGGACGCATGCGATTTCGACCCACCAGTACAACGAGTGTCCGGTAGAAAGCCGGCGCGCGAATCGCCAGGAGCGATGTGGTGCCGCGACGCGCGCTGTCTGATTCGAATCTGTAGTCAGGTTCATTCGGGTGTTATCGCAGTCGCATCGTCGGTCGCGGCGGCTGGCTGTTTGCGACTAGCGACTACTGCAGGCACGCCCGCGACGCTGACGAGCAGCAGTGACGCGCCCCACAACAATCCGAGCGCAACGGCTTGCCCGTTGGTGACTCCGAGCGGGCCGAGTAGCCGGATGAGCATGCCTTCGCGAACGCCGAAGCCGTTCATTGAAATGGGGACGACTTGTACCATTGCGACTGCGGGGACGAACGCAATGACAGCGGCGATCGGTGAAGGGAGTCGTATCGCGGCGGCGATGAGCGCGACCGATGCGACCACCGAAGCTTGATAACACAACGCAGCGACGAGTACGGCGAAGGCTTGTCGCGGGGAGCGTCGGAGTTTGTCGACTCCGATATGGACCGCACCAACGAAACGTACCCAACCCTCGCGCTCGGCGAATCTTCCGGCGGCTTTGGGGTGCGCGGCAACAATCACGATGGCGCCGAGCAAACCTAGGGTGATCCCCGAAATGAGGATTGCGAGCCAAGCCTGATCTGCGCTGAGCAGGGAAGGCTGCGAAAAGAATCCCGCGATTCCTATCAGTGGTAGCGCGACGAAGCCAGTGAGCCGTTCAAGCGCAACGGATGCGAACGCCACTTCGGAGTTCGCGATGTCTTTGCTGAGGCGCGCCACCCGCACGACGTCGCCGCCAATAGTTGACGGTAAGACATTACTGACGGTGAGGCCGACGAGAGTGTGCATCGTCAGCCGTGAAAGCGGGACGTGCTCGCCATATACCTGCAGCACTCGTTGCCATCGCCAAGCCGACAGGACCACCCCGAACGCAGCCATAGCGACGCCGAGGCTGAGAAGGGTGATAGTGCGGGCTTGGTCTTCGGTCGGGATGGCGCCGTCGAGATCGGGCCGATTGTGAATCAGCGCTGCGAGCAATCCCACGCTGACGGCTATCCGCAGCCAAAATAGCGCCCGTGACTTTGCATCCGATTGAGCCATGGGGTTGCGATCGTAGTTCTCCGATTGCGGTGATCTGAGGCACACTGATGGGCGGGAGCGACGTTGACACTCCGTACGTGCCAAAATGGCTGTATGCAGACTGAGATTGCGCCCAGTGGTTCAGCATCGCGCACTATCCGCGTGCGTGCCGATGATGGCGTCTCCTTGGCCGTGACGGTGATGGGCCAGGGGCCGGGGCTGTTGTTGGTGCACGGTCACGGCGGCTGTAAAGAGGATTTCGCTGATCACGCGCCAAAGTTGGCTGAAAACTTCACGGTCGCTATGCCGGATTTGCGGGGCCACGGCGAAAGTGATCAGCCGAGCGATCCCGCTATGTACTCGTTTGAACGCATGCAGCACGACCTCATGGCGGTCGTCGACGCGTTGGGTTTTGACCGCTTCACCGTTTTGGGCCATTCGATGGGCGGCATGGTTGTGCGGCGTTTGGTGCTCGACGCTCCGCACCGCATTCATTCGCTGATCCTGATGGATACTTGCGCCGGGCCAATTGAGGGTTTCGACCCGGAATTGATGGACCTGGGCGCAAAGGTGGCGTTCGAAGACGGTAAGGATGCTTTGAAAGCACTGCTTGACATGGCGGCACCGCTTGACAACGCCGCGTATCACAGAGTGCTAGCTGAACGCGATGGGTATCAAGAATTTGTGGACCGGAAGTGGGAGTTGTTGTCTGAAGTGATGTGGGGCTCGATGATCCGTGCCATCGCGTATCAAGCGGATGATTCCGATGAGATGGCTTCGATCACCGTCCCAACGCTCGTACTCGTCGGTGAACTTGACGCTCCGTTTCGGGGTTCTGCAGTGCGAATGGCGGAAGCGATTGCTGGGTCTACGCTCGTCGTCATAGATGATGCGGGTCACTCACCACAATTTGAAAACCCGGAGCAATGGAATGCTGCGATTGACGCCTTTTTAGCAACGAACTAGCGAGCGCTTCGCGAGCGCGTAGCGTGGGTGGCATGTCAAACTACTTTCCACGATACGACCGCCCATGTTGATCGAATCGTATGTCTGCGAACGCGTTCTGAGTCGCGCATTGAGCAAAGGCGGCGATTTCGCTGAAGTATTCGTAGAAGATCGGCGGTCTTCGTCGGCCCGCTACGACGACGGTCGTGTCGAAGAACTGACTTCGGGGCGCGATCGAGGTGCCGGAATCAGAGTCATTGTCGGTGAGACCACCGGCTTTGCGCATACGTCTGATCTCAGTGACGCGGGACTTGATGCCGCTGCGCTCGCAGCTGCCACGGCGGCTCGGGGAGGGGGCGGAGGTACACGAACGGTCGCGCTCGCGGGCGATGGCGGGGTTGCCGCCAGCGGTGTCATGCCAGAAATGGTAGAGAAATCGGCCAAAATCGAATTGTTGCAGCGCGCCGATGCGCAGGCCCGTTCGGTAAGCCCAACCATTCGCAGTGTCAGTGTTTCGTATGCCGATAGTCGCCGTCGCATCCAGATTGCCAATAGCGACGGATTATTGACCGGCGACGATCGCGTTCGGACGAGGTTCATGGTGCAGTGTGTCGCGAACGGCGATACAGGAATGCAGACTGGCATGGAAGCGCCTGGACGGGGCATGGGTTTTGAATTCTTTGATGATTTCGACGTAGAAAGCGTGGCGCGTACCGCGGCACAACGCGCGGTCTCGCTATTGGCCGCTGTGCCCGCTCCAAGCGGTCAGATGGCTGTTGTGCTCAAACGTGGCGCAGGTGGTGTGTTGTTTCATGAGGCTTGTGGGCACGGGCTTGAAGCCGACCTTGTGCAGCGCGACGCGTCGGTGTTCAAGGATCGTATTGGTACACAAGTGGCCTCTCCATTGGTCACTGTGATTGATGACGGAACGTTCGCACAAGAATGGGGCACCGCGGCCATAGACGACGAAGGACAGCCTGCTCAGCGAAATGTGTTGATCGATAAGGGCATGCTGACTGACTACATGTGGGATCTTGTGCGGGCGCGAAAAAGTGGGCGAGTGTCGAGCGGGAATGGTCGCCGAGAAACGTATCGCCATTTGCCGATGGTGCGAATGACGAATACCTATCTCCCCGCTGGTGAGACCGACCCCGACGAAATCATTCGAGACACCGAATATGGCATTTACTGTGTGCAACTTGGCGGTGGACAGGTCGACACTGCTACCGGTGACTTCGTGTTTGGCGTAACTGAGGGTTACTTGATTGAAAATGGAGAAATCACGCGACCAATACGGGCAGCCCAGTTGGTCGGTAACGGCCCCCAATCGATGAATTTGGTCGATGCCGTGGGCAACGACTTTGAGACCCGGACCGGCACCTGTGGAAAGAGTGGTCAAGGCGTTCCGGTTTCATCCGGCCAGCCAACGTTACGGGTTGCTCGGATGACCGTCGGAGGGACTGCGTCGTGAGTGATGAACAGTCGTTGCTCACGTTGTGTCAGAGCATCGCTGGATCCGCCGCTGATGGTGAAGGGATCGAGGCCTACGCGACGCGAAGTCGCGAGACGGATATTGATGTGTTCGCAGGCGAAATTGAATCGCTATCGGTTGCAGGCTCGAGCGGTATCGGAATTCGAGTTATTGCCAATCAGCGTCAAGGTTTTGCGTGGGCGGGATCGCTTGACGCCGATGTTGTCGCAGATACCTTGCAAGAAGCCCGAGATAATGCTCGATACTCCGAACCTGATGAACATTACGGACTCGTCGACCTAGCGACCGCGCAACAATTTGACCGCCCTGATCTAATGCTGTGGGATTCTCGGCTTGAGGCCGTGGATCTCGAAACTAAAATCGAGTATGCGTTGGAACTCGACAAACGCGTTCGTGGAGCAGATGCGCGCATACGCAATGTTGAGTCCACGAACTATGGCGATGGTCTTGTCGAGAGCGCGCTTGCGAGTTCAATGGGGATTGCCGCGACGAATCGTCGAACCATCGCTTCGGCGAGTGCGGTTGCTATCGCTGGTGACGCTGACGACACACAGACCGGGTACGGATTCAGCGTGGGTCGCGCGTTTGAAGATCTCGATGCTGATGTGATTCTCGCAATGGCGGTCGAACGATCAACCCGTTTACTTGGAGCGCAACAACCTCCTGGGCGCCGGATCGCAGTGATCTTCGACCCGATGGTGACCGCGTCGTTCTTGGGGGTGTTGTCGAGCGCGTTCAATGGTGAGTCGATGCTCAAAGGGAGGTCGCTGTTTTTGGATCGAATCGGAGAGTCAGTTGCGGCGAACTGTGTGACGCTGACAGACGACCCCACAGATGCGCAATCGTTAGGGGCTGCGCCGTACGACGCAGAAGGTGTGGCGTGCCGATCCAACCCTCTTATCGTGAACGGTGTCCTGCAAACGTTTTTGCACAATTCCTACACGGCGCGGCGGGCGAATACCGCGACAACGGGATCTGCTGTTCGCGGTGGGTATCGGTCGACGCCGGGAGTCGGTGTGCGTTCGTTGCGACTTGTCAGCGGCGCCCTCGATCCGATCGAGCTCGTCGCGGGTTACGGCGAAGTGCTGTATGTCCAGGCGGTTCACGGGCTGCACTCAGGTACGAACGCGATTAGTGGTGATTTCTCTGTCGGCGCTGAGGGAATCATGATGCGCGACGGCGGGTATCAAGAACCGGTGCGCGAAATCACGATTGCTTCAACGTTGCCAAAGATGCTCCACGCGATCGTCGGTATCGGCAACGATGTGACCTATTTGCCCGGCGGAACTGTTGGCGTCTCGGTGTTGATGAATGAAATGACGATGAGCGGCGCGTAGTAGCTAGATCGTGTTGGTTCCGACCAACGCAATCGTGACGGCAGCCGCGACGAGGCGGTAGTACGCGAAGATGTTGAGGCTGTGATGCTGGAGGTACGTGATCATCCAGCGAACTGCCACAAGCGCAGCCACGAATGCCACGGCGAATCCGATTGTTGGGTTGACGATGCCATAGGTGTCGAACATCCCGCCTCCGTTGGAAACGAGGTCCTTCGCAGTGGCGGCTCCCAACGTTACGAGCCCAAGAAGAAAGCTGAATTCGACGGCCGCCGACAAGCTGAGACCCAACACGAGTGCTCCAAGAATGGTGACCAAACTGCGGCTCGTGCCGGGCCACAACGCCAAAATCTGCACTAGACCGATTGCGGCCGCGTCGCGGTGCGTCATTGCCTCAAGTGGACGGCCCGTGGATTGTCCGCGGGCGTGAAGCTTCGAACCAATGGCAAGAATCGCGACGCCTCCAACGATCCACGCGATTGCGACCGGTATCGGTTCGAGCAGCCTGTCTTTGATCGTTGACTCGCCGATGAGGCCCGTAATCGCGGCTGGCACGAACGCGATCACCAGTGCGACCAACGTTTTGCGGCCGGCTTCGTCTTTGCCGATTGCGCCGCGCAGGACTGAGATGACGCGTTTCCACGAGACGACGAGCACTGCGAGTATCGCACCCGCTTGAATGACCACTGTGTAGGTGTCCGCCGCTTGCCGTGTCGCTTCTTGTTCGCCGATGTTGAGCCAACGCTGGGTGACCAGTAGGTGCCCGCTTGAGCTGACTGGGAGGTACTCGGTGATGCCTTCGACGATACCGAGCATCACTGCTTTGCCCGCGGTCAGTTCGTGTCTTGCAGCATTGTTGTGTTGGTTTGCAGCCAATGCCATCGGGGCAAAAACCATGAACGCCAAACCAGTCAGCGCAGCGCACACTGCGATCCTCCCAGCACGTCGTCTCAGTCGCAGCATGCATTCTCCAAAGGCGCCAGCACGATAGACACCGTACCGAATGATTGCGCGAACGTAATTGCTGTGACGTCGCGCTCTTTAACGCGGACAATCACACCTCGTTGCGAGTAATCGGTACTGTGCCGTTGAGCGCTGCGATGTTGCGCCGTTGTTTGGTCGAACATCACAGTTGCGCCTCTGGCGATCACCCGCGAGTTTGATGCTGGCGGGTGAGGTTCCACGTCGTGGTCTTCGGTGTCTGCAAAACTCGCGATGATGTCGACGACCGCTCCCGGTGGCGGCTGCAAACCAGCGAGATCGGTGACGCGCAGCGCTCGATACCCACGTGCGACGATTGAGTTGGCATCGCGCTGAGCCAATTGGAGGTTGCCAGTTTGCAGGGGAGTGCCTTTGAGTAGGCCGACGCGAACGATCGCGCCGATTGCAGTTGCGCTCGACTGGATGACTTCGGATGGCACCTGGGATTGGTGCAGTTGCTGGATTTGCACGTCGGACGCTGTGATTACCAGCCCTACCGGGAGGTCTTGAGTGGCGATGACAACTGAAATTTGCGGTCCCAATGAGTGGGCCTGGTGTTCGATTCTTCGCAAGTTGCTCCACAACATTTGGGCTGTGGCACATGCAAGGAGCACTGCCCCGATTCGAAGCAATCGGGCGCGCAGCGAAACATTGTTCAATCTCATTGTCTTCCTCAACGACGAGGGTCGATGCCCATGTAATGATGTAACAAGTTGGGGGAAGACGTGATTAGGTGGAGGAAACCTATCAGGAGTGCGGCAGAGGGCCACGAGCGGCAGCGCACTGGCACCCCAACTCCGATGGAATACTTGGAATCAGCTTCGTCAAGAGTTCGCGCACTCGGTGCACATTGCTTTGGAAGAACGCGAACACGTCAGCTTCGGTGACGGGCGGCATGTCAACATCGTGTTCGACACCGGTGTCGTAGTCGGTGATGAGCGCAATTCCGCAGTAGCACATGCCAAGTTCGCGCGCGAGGTACGCCTCGGGGTATTGCGTCATGTTGATGGCGTGGAAGCCTTGTTCGCGATATGACCGAGATTCTGCGCGGGTCGCGAATCGCGGTCCAGGGATCACGACCACTGTTCCGCTGTCGTGCATCGCGATGCTTGCCGATGCTCCAGCTTTGAGTGCAATCGACCGCAGCTCGTGACAGTACGGGTCGGCGAACGACACATGATGGACGGTGCCCCGGTCGTAGTAGGTGTCGGCCCGCCCAGTCGTGCGATCGACGAGTTGGTCGAGCACGACGAAATCGCCGGGGTGCACGGTCGGAGACAGAGAACCTGCCGCACAGGGTCCGAGTACCCGGGTGACGCCGAGAGAATGCAACGCCCAGAGATTTGCGCGGGCTGGAACTTGGGCCGGCGAGAATTGGTGATCGCGGCCATGGCGAGCGATAAATGCAACCGCTCGACCTTCGACATGCCCAACAGAAATGGGCGATGACGGTCGGCCGTACGGCGTGTCCACGACGATGTCAGTGGTTTCCTTGAGGAATTCGTAGAACCCTGACCCTCCGAAGATCCCGATTTCTATCGCGGTAGACATATTCGAGGCGGTTTTTTCAGTCGCTGGCTTTGGTAGTAGCGGCCTTTTTCGGCTCCGCTTTGGCTTTGGATTCGTTCGGCTTGGTTTCATTTGAACTGCCCGATGACGAACTAGACGCGTCGTTTGAAGAGCTTGAGCCGCTCGAATTTCCAGACGAATTTCCAGACGAATCCGACCCAGTCGCCGATGATGCAGTTTCTTGCGACTTCGCCCGCGACCTCGATCGGGACGAGTCTTTATTGTCAGTTTTGTAGAAACCCGAGCCGGAAAAGACGATTCCGGCCGCGCTCATGACCTTGACGACTTTGCCTTTGCAGGCGCCGGGGTGCTTCTTGAGCGGGTCGTCGGCGAAGGTTTGAAAGAGTTCAAATTGTTCGCCACACTTTTCACATTTGTATTCGTAGGTCGGCATCTCATCCCCGTTGGAGGTCGTTCGTCGCATGCCGAGGGTGCTGGCACTCGCGAGTTGTGAGTGCTAATGGTACCTGGCGGTGGCGCCAAGCGCGAAGATGAAGCATCATGTGGCCAGCATTTGCGCTCATCCCGGTCGGGTATCTCCTCGGCACATTTCCTAGCGCGGGCATTGTGGCCAAGTCTCGGGGTGTCGATATCACTCAGGAAGGGTCGGGGAATCCTGGCGCATCGAACGTGCTGCGAGTGTTGGGTTGGCGCTTTGGCGCGATGGTGATGGTGGCCGACTTCGCCAAGGGCGCCATTGCAGCGGGACTTGGCCTGTGGGTTTCAGATCGGTCCGGTGCGTATCTGTTGGGTATCGCTGCAGTCTTGGGCCACACATTTCCGATGTTGCGCAAGGGCGGCAAAGGAGTCGCGGCGTCCGGGGGGATGTTGATTGTGTTGTTTCCCTTCGTCTTGCTGTCGCTTCTGGTCGCGTGGGCCCTGATTTCGAGGCTCACTCACAAGGCTTCAGTGGCTTCACTCATAACGATCGCGGCCTTTCCAATCAGCATCGCCGCGTTGGGCTACGCAGGGTGGGAAGTGGCGGTGATCTCGGGAATTTCGCTGCTGTTGTTGCTACGCCACTCCGGCAATATCCGTCGATTGTTGCGTCGAGAAGAAAACGCACTCGCTCCCACACCTGTGGAGCGCTGAGAGCATTGTCACGACGGGAACTGCGGGGCGCGAGGTCACCTACCATTGCGGCAGGGCAACTGCGAATTCGCTAAATCTCGCGACCCTGAATCGATTTCGTCCATACCTATTTGTAAAGGCATCTTGTGAGCGTTGTTCGTAAAGCTGTTATTCCCGCAGCCGGCCTCGGCACGAGGTTTCTCCCCGCAACGAAGAGTCTCCCCAAAGAGATGTTGCCGGTGGTTGACAAACCGTCGATTCAATATGTCGTTGAAGAAGCGGTTGCCGCGGGGCTCACCGATATCTTGATCATTACCGGGCGGAGCAAGCGCGCGATCGAAGATCATTTCGATAGGAACTTCGAACTCGAGCATTATCTCGAAGTGCAAGGCCGTTCGGAAATGCTCGCTGATGTGCAAGCATCAAGCGAGATGGCAGATATTCACTATGTACGCCAGCGCGACCCGCTTGGACTCGGTCATGCAGTTGCCGCTGCTCGTGAACACGTAGGGAATGAACCTTTTGCTGTACTTCTTGCTGATGACATCATGATCGACAACTCCGAGCTGTTGAAGTCGATGCTCGAAGTACATGATCGCTACGGCCGAAGTGTGCTGGCGCTGTTAGAAGTGCTGGCTTACGAAATCAGTTCGTATGGCTGCGTCGATCCGCTGTCGCGCGACGGTGATCTCATCGAGGTGCGCCATATCATCGAAAAACCTCCAGCAAACGAGGCTCCCTCGAACCTCGCTGTTTTTGGTCGCTATATCTTTACTCCCGACATTTTTGATGCGCTCGACCGCATCTCCCCTGGCCGGGGAGGCGAGCTGCAACTCACCGACGCGATCGCTTTGCTACTGAAAAATCAAACGGTCTATGGGCAGACATTTGTACAAGGTCGCCACGACATCGGACAGAAGCTTGGGTGGTTGCGTGCAAATATCGAAGTTGCCCTTGAGCGCGAAGATATGACTGACGATGTGCGTGCCTTGATTGCCGACATCGCGGCGCGCTACAACATCGGGTGATGGGCATGAACGTCGCTCCGATAGACAACCTGCAGTGATTTCTCTTGAGGCCGCGCGGGCGTTAGTTGGGCGGGCTGCCAAGCCGCTCCAAACGGAGACCGTTGCACGAAGCGCCGCACTTGGAATGGTGCTCGCCGAAGACATCGTTGCGCGCGAAGCGGTGCCACCGTTCGCGAATACTGCGATGGATGGATACGCCGTTGTTGCTCGCGACACGATTGAGGCAAGCGAGCAGAATCTGGTGCGGCTGCGCGTCGTAGGTGAGCTTCCTGCGGGTAGGGCACCTGATCGCCGCGTTGCAACGGGCGAAGCGATACGGATTATGACTGGTGCGCCGATGCCACAAGGTGCAGACGCGGTCGTGATGGTGGAACGTACGACGCGCGATGACGACCAGCAGTCCGTGTTGATCTCGCTGGCGGTCGAACCCGGCAGCCACGTTCGGCGAGCCGGCGGCGATGTGGATTCGGGTGAACTGGTCTTTGCTGCCGGGACCGTGCTGCGGCCGGCGCACCTCGGGGTACTGGCAAGTCTCGACATTAGGCATGTGACTGTCGTTCGCCGACCTCGTGTGGGCGTGCTGTCAACCGGTGATGAGATTGTCGCGGCCGGGCCGCTATCTCCTGGGAAAATTCGCGACTCGAACCGTCCGATGTTGTTGGCAATGGTCCATGAGGCTGGCTGCGAACCTGTAGATCTCGGGATCGTTCGCGACGATGAACAAGAGATTTTTGAACGAATTCGTGAAGCGACGTCGGTTTGCGATGCCTTGCTGACGAGCGGCGCCGTTTCGGTTGGCGACTATGACTTTGTCAAAGTTGCAATAGAACGGTTAGCGGGCGAGCGCGGCGGTGAATACAACTGGCAGCAGGTTGCCATCAAGCCCGCGAAACCTTTGGCGTTTGCAACGATTCGCAACTCCGACCGCGACACAGTCATTTTCGGGTTGCCCGGCAATCCGGTGTCGTCCCACGTGAGCTTCGAGATGTTTGCACGACCAGTGCTGAGAGCGATGCTGGGTCACACGGCGCACGCCGATCGTGCCGTTGTGCATTGCGTTGCCGCTGGGCCGATGATGCGGCGGGCCGACGGCAAGGTGCACCTCGATCGCGTCAAGGTGTGGGTTGAGCACGGGCAGCTGATGTGTGCTCGTAGTGGTGATCAGGCCAGCAACGTGTTGTCGGGTATGGCTAGCGCATTGGGATTAGCCGTACTCGATGACGGTGCGGGCGTCGAACCTGGCGGTCGTGTCGCGGTGATGTTGCTCACCGACTTGTAGCTCACAGGTCTGGTAAATCCGGGTCCGGGACTCCAGATGTCGGGCAGTGACCGTCCCAGTCGGTCGGCCCGCCCGCTGCCGACCAACCGGTCCGGTACCCGAACCCCCGAAGATTGCCGGCCGTGGCCGGTCGAAATTCGGATGCCGGGAAGGGGGTACCGGCATCCGCAAGCTGCTGCTCAATCGAGCGGCTGCTGTTGGAACCATCGTGCTCCGATCTCGTCGAGGTGACAAGGCCGTGTCGCGGGCGCTGTGTCGTGGTTCACGTTGTGCGGTCACTCCAGTGGCTTTTGCGGAATTTGTATTGATTTAGCCCTATCGGCGGTGGTAAACCGGTCGTACTCGTCCATTTGCACATTTGTGGATGGAAATCGCATTGCTGTGCACGCTGTGCACGTCATCGCGACAAGAGCGAGTGGAGGCACCGCCTTATGGCCGGTTGCGTGACCCTTCAGGCTGGGTTGGGATGCGCACCCCGGGGAGGTTTTGATCCGTCGACTGGAGTTGGTCGTTGCGTCGACGGGGAGCCAGAACGAACCCAACCCCGGTGCCATGAGGACGCCACCCACGGACCTCATTCGCGAAGCCACGTGCGAGGGAGGGTCTTTGGGCCTCTCGGTTAGCCTTGGTTGCGTGGTGACCCGCCGTATTGCGATTCCGTTGATTGACCCTCACGCTCGCCGCGTGAAGGACCTTCGGATTTCGATCACTGACCGTTGCAACTTTCGGTGCACGTACTGCATGCCCGCCGAAGGAATGCAATGGTTGCCCCGCGACGAAGTGCTGTCGTACGAAGAGATTGCGCGAATAGCGAAAGTCTGTGTTGAGCATTTCGGATTTGACGCGATTCGAATTACCGGTGGCGAACCACTGATCCGAGCGCATGTCGTGCGATTGTTCGAAATGCTGAAGCCATTAGGCGTCGACCTCGCATTGACCACGAATGGCGTCAAGCTTCCCGAGCTTGCCCATGACCTCAAAGCGGCGGGCCTCAATCGGGTGAACATTTCGCTTGATTCGCTGCAACGAGAGCGATTTCTGGCCATGACGCGGCGAGATGAGCTCGACCGGGTGCTGCTCGGCATAGATGCTGCGCTTGACGCAGGTCTCGCTCCAGTCAAGATCAATGTTGTGGTCATTCGTGGCGTCAACGACGACGAAGTGGTCGACTTGGCGGCATTCGGTCGTGACCGTGGGGTTGGGATGCGGTTCATTGAGTTCATGCCGTTGGACGCAGACGACAAATGGGACGCGACGCAGGTGATGCCAGCGAGCGAAATTTTGGAACGAATCCATCGTGTCTTTCCATTACGCAGAGCTGCCGCCGCTCCCGGCCACGTGCAACCTGCCGACCGGTACGAGTACCTTGATGGGGTCGGCGATGTCGGCGTGATCGCATCGGTCACTGAGCCATTTTGCGACAACTGCGATCGAGTGAGAATTACCGCCGAGGGTCGATTCCGCACCTGTCTGTTTGCCATCGAAGAATTCGATCTGCGGGCAGTGGTGCGGTCGGTCGATGGTCTGGCCGCCGACGACCTTGACGCCAGATTGGCAGATGCGGTGGCGAGCGCCGTGGGTACGAAATGGGCAGGCCATCGGATTGGGTCTAGTGAATTTATGCGCCCAGGTCGTTCGATGAGCCAAATCGGCGGCTGAACCCGTTTGGTGGTTCTCCAGTCGCGGACCGTGACGAACACCCAAAATGTGTTCTGACCAGTGCATTCTTAGTGAGAACGCGCTATCGTCTCGGTAATTCTCACTCATTGACTCCATGGGGGTAGCCGTGGAACGGGCCAGTACGCGTCGCAAACGTCGTCGCATTTCGTTGCGCAAAGCTGTCAGCGTGATCTCGGCTGCAGCAATGCTGACGGTGTCATTCAATGTCATGCCGGCTTCGGCAAGCGCGCCGGGCGCGCCGATCTTGAAATCAGCGAAGTCGGGCACGGGCACCGGGCAGGTGACGCTGAAGTGGAGCGCGCCGCTCAGCGACGGCGGTTCCCCGATCACGTCCTATCGATATGAATTCTCCACCAACGGCGGTGCTAGCTGGAGTGCGTCGGCTTACCTTGCCGGTCCGTTTACGTTCACACTGACCGCGACGTTGTGCCCGCAAGTCGCGCCAACGTGTGCGTTTCGGATTTACGCGGTCAACAATGATGGCACCGGTCCGGCTTCTGTGGTGAAGACGGCGACTTGGGCTGTTCCCGGAAAGCCACGTAATTTCAACGCGGATGCCGGTCCTCAGGTGGCCGAAGCGAACTTCACGTTTATTGGCCCCACATCCAATGGTGGTTACGCGATTGATTATTACGAATACCAATACAGTCTGAACGGAAGCACTTGGTTTAACGGGGCTTCAACGATTTCTGGTTCAACGGCAGTCGCGTGGGGTTGTGGTATTCAAGTCAATTGTTACTTCCGCATTCGCGCGCACAACTTGCTCGGTTTCGGTCCTTACACGACAGCGGACCAAGCATTTTTTGGCGTGCCGCGCGGCGTCCAGGATTACAACGTCACCGTCGCGTCGCTGTCACTAGGTTCAGGTGTCTCGACTGTCGATATGGCATGGGCGCAGCCCGATACAAACGGTGTTGCGATTGATTACTACGAGGTAAAAACTTGCGCGGGTTACGCCGGATGTCACGACGTTGAGTCGAACTGGACGTTGCTTCCGGCAGTGAACATTGGCAACACCTTGACCTACTCGCCGACGTGTCCAGGTGGCGTGGAGACGTGTGCGTTTCGTATTCGCGCGCACAATGCGTTTGGTTTTGGTCCGTGGCGTCACAAGTTCATGACTGCGTACGCACCGTATTCACCGGCTGCTGTAACCGGCGTCGGGAGCGGACAGGTTGTGCTGACGTGGCTACCAAATCGTGGTCCCCTCAGCAACACCGGCGAGTATCGCGTGTATTCATGTTCAACAATCAGTTGTATCAGCGACGGTGACTGGTCTGACACTGGGCTCAACCCTGGTACAAACACCACCGCTACCCACAATTGTGGCTACGGCAATACCTGTAAATACCGAATCACCTATCGCTACGCAACGCCGAACCCGTTGCCCAAATACGGCTACGAATCCACAATGACCGGATTCGTTACCGGTAACGGCGCGAGCGAACCTGCGGCACCGATCAACCTCACGGCGACTTCGTCGACGTCGGTGATCGGTCGAGTGAATGTCGCCTGGCAGGCGCCCGGTTACGCAGGCACGAGTGCGATTACGAACTACGTGTTGCAACGCGACACTGGTTCTGGATACTCGACGATCGCAACCGTTTCTGCCGCGACGCTTTCGTACGCGGATCTCACGTGCGGCGCAGATGTGTCGTGCACGTATCGGGTCGCCGCAGTGAACGCGGTAGGTACCGGAGCGCAGAGCAATACTGCGACGGCGATTGGCGCCAATGTCCCTGGTGCCCCGCAGAACCCGGCCGTCGTCCCCGGCACCAATAGTGGTGCTGTAGACGTTTCGTGGACAGCACCGCTGACCACCGGCGGCAACCCTGTGCTCACCTACGAGATCGAGCGCAAGATTGGCGCTGGAGTCTTTACACAAATTGCTTCAGTTGCCGGCAACGTCTTGGCCTTCACCGACCCAACGTGTGGTGCGAGCGTGACGTGTCAATATCGCATCAACGCAACCAACTCGGTCGGCGCTGGTGCGTACAGTTCGACGGTGTCGACATTCGGCGCCGACGTCCCTGATGCTCCAACGGGGTTGTCTGCGACGACGAGTTTGACCATTAGTGGCGCTACTGATTTGGCTTGGACGGCTCCGGTATACACCGGCGGTCAGCCAGTGCTCTTCTATCTCATCCAACGCAATACCGGAAGTGGATATTCGAATCTTGCGCTTGTCGGCGCAAGCCCGACCACATACACGGACCTGACGTGTGGGGCACTGCAAGTGTGCAATTATCAGGTGGCCGCGCTCAATGTGATTGGCCAAGGTGCTTACGGCGTTCCTGCGACGGCGACGGGTGCAAGCGCACCGAGCGCTCCGCAAACGCCCGCTGCAGTCGTTGGGACAACGCTGGGCGCCGTAGTGACTTCGTGGACTGCGCCTGCGAATGCAGGCACACAGCCGGTGATCAATTACGTCGTCGAACGCAAGATCGGCGCCGGGGCCTTCGGCGTTATTGCGACGGTTTCAGGGGCAACCTTCAGCTACAACGACACTGGTTGTGGAGCGGGCGTCACCTGTGAATATCGCTACGCAGCAATCAATGCCATCGGCCAGAGCCCGTACGCTTCGACAGTCCTTGCCGTCGGTGCGAACGTGCCCGATGCGCCGACGAGCCTCGATGCGGTAACTGGCTCAAGTCTTGGTGCTGTCGATTTGAGTTGGAACGCACCGTCAAACGACGGTGGCCAACCGGTGACCAACTACAAGATTCAACGAGACACTGGTTCTGGCTTTGCTGATTTGGTCACTGTCGGCAACGTGTTGGTGTACACAGACACGACGTGCGGCGCGAACGTGAACTGCGACTACAAAGTTGCGGCGATTTCGGTCATCGGTCAAGGTGCCTTCGGTGCGAGCGATGCAGGAGTTGGGGCGAGCACGCCAACTGCTCCGCTCAACCTCGTCGCTACCGCTGGTACCGCGACTGGCGCAGTCGACCTCACCTGGGCCGCGCCTTCGAGCAGCGGAACGCACCCGTTGGTGAGTTACGTCATCGAGCGCAAGATCGGTGCCGGTTCGTTTACCGTCATTAATACGGTTGGTTCTGGTGTCTTGAGTTACACCGATCCTTCGTGTGGCGCTGGCGTTTCGTGCATGTACCGAGTTGCGGCAACTAACGCAATCGGAACCGGCGCATACAGCGCCACCGCGACGGCCACCGGCGCATCTGGTCCGACGGCGCCACAGTCGTTGACCGCGACAACGGGAACTGCGATCGGTGCCGTCGACCTGGCATGGCTCGCGCCGTCAAGCACCGGCGGCAACCCTCTGTTGGGCTACTACATCGAGCGTGACACCGGTTCGGGCTTCTCTCAAATTGCATCGGTTTCCAATGTGACTTTGAGTTACACCGATGTTGCGTGTGGTGCATTCGTGATCTGTGATTACCGAGTACGCACGCAAACCGTTGTTGGATTCAGCCCTTATAGCAACACCGCTACGGCAATGGGTGCCAGCACTCCAAATGCGCCGGTGCTCACTGTCACTACCAGCACGACTGCATTGCGAAATGTTGAAGTGTCGTGGACCGTGCCGACCAACAATGGTGGTTACGCGATCACAGATTACGAGTACCGAGTCGACAGCGGAGCGGGTTTCGGATCGTGGATTTCAACTGGAAGTGTCGCGACATCGTTTGCCCATGTGTGTGGTTCGAGCGATCACTCGGCTACTACCTGCAACTTCGAAGTCCGCGGTGTGAATTCACTCGGTGCAGGCACGGCGAGCAATCAGTCGTCGGCGCCAAGCTTGATTGACAACGTTGCTCCGGTTGTCACAGTTGACACTCCAGCGGCGATCTTCACCACGAACATCCCGTCCACTTCAGGTACGGGTGGCCAACTCACTGGTGATAGTGCGAACGTCACAGTGCGTTATTACACAGGCGCAACTTGTGCGGGAACGTTGGTCAGTACTGTGGTTGCGAACGTTGTCGGAATCGGCACTTGGTCTGCAACTCCTGCTGCGAGCATCGGTGCTGATGGCACATACTCAGTGTGTGCAACTCAGACCGACTGGACCACGGGCCCGCAAAACTCAACCACCACGTCGCCACAGTCGTTCGTGGTCGACACGACGGCGCCGACGGTTGCGATCACCTCACCGGCTGCGAACGAACTCGACTCGTCGTCGGGCACCACGTTCACCAACAACAGCGTGGGCACCCAGGCGGTGACGTACACGGGTTGCGCGCCCGCCGGCATATGTGGCACGGCCTCCGACGCTACGAGCGGCCTTGCCAACGTCAAGGTCAGCGTGCAGCAGGGAACGGGCAACTATTGGAATGGTTCGTCGTTTGCAAGTGCGTCTGAAGTGCTGCTGACGGCAACGGGTACGACGACTTGGAACCTGGCCTTCCCATTGGCCAACTTCCCGGCAGGCGGTACCTACACCATTCGTGCCCAAGCCACGGACAACGCAGGATTGAGCACATTCACTGCGACTCGCTCGTTCTTCATCGACTACAACCCGAGCGAGACGGTCTTTGTGTCGTCAACCGGGAACGACGGTAACTCTGGACTCACGACGGCGTTGCCGAAACTCACGATTGGGTCGGCATTGCAAGCCGCGCAGGCCAATAGCCGGTCCACCGTGATTGTTGCAGCGGGTACGTACCCAGCGGTCAATATCTCGGGCGCGACCTACGGCAACTCCAAGATCGTCAAGGGCGGGTTCTCGTCGTCGACTTGGCTTCGAGCGGCACCCGGTAGCAATACTGTGAGCATCTCGGCTGCTGGTACTGCAGTGCTTATCGACGCAAAGACGAGCCAGGTGTTCCAGCAGGTTTCGGTAGCTGGGACCAACGCCGGGTTGAGTGCGGGCAGCAGTGTGTACGGGGTTCGCGCAATAAATTCAGCATCGGTGACCTTGCAGCGCGCGCCGGTGACTGCGGAGGCAGGAGTGGCGGGTACAACCGGCGGCAATGGTGCCACGGGAGGCAATGCGACCGGTGGTGGCAACGGCCAGAGTTGGGACAACACGTGCAACGGCCAATTTGGTGGTAACGGCGGTACCTCCGGTGGTGGAACCGCCGGCGGCTCAGGCAACCCTGGCGGCGCAGCAGGATCAGGCGGTAGCCCTGGCGGTGGCTCCGGCGGCGGCGGGGGTCGAGGTGGTTGCGACGGCAACGGTGGCGGCACCGGCGGTAGCGGTGGCAACGGCGGTAGTGGTGGTGCAAGCGGCGGTGGCGCCGGCGGCACAGTCTTCGGCTCATGTTCGAGCTCGGGCGGCGGCGGCAACTCGGCCGGTGCCGCGGGCGCGGCTGCGAACAACGGCAGCGCCGGAACTGGTGCAACCCTTGCTAACGCAGGCACCACGGTATGGACACCGAATACACCAACCGGTGGTGGAACCGGTGATGGTGGCCGCGGCGGTGGCG